>Ga0214479_100245_pt1 | contig 35050 bp, 30 predicted proteins | sample M1_20Mar14CPVII9_5_FD_165054 | JGI IMG/M metagenome (GOLD analysis project Ga0214479, IMG submission 165054) | Marine eukaryotic communities from Monterey Bay, California, United States - M1_20Mar14CPVII9sort6BwellE14 | ecosystem: Environmental > Aquatic > Marine > Unclassified | place: USA...
TTCTTTTTTATATATTTGATAGAATCCGTAGTATTATTATTGTATTTCAGCAAAGCATCGGTGATAATCGGTGGCTCAACCAAGTATGCCAAAGATCTACCAACCTCGATGTAACTAATAACACACTCGCTAATATCGTGATGTTGTACTAAATTAACTCCATCACTATTTTTGATCAAACAATGTAATAATGCATCAATAATTTTTACATCTTTAGGAGGATGAGCAGCTTCTTCAAAATGAGTATGTACCTTTGACATAACCTCTTCCACCACCAGCTCTTTCACTCGATGTGAACTAATAGAAGCCTTGGTAGAATTACGATAATCCTTACGTTGAATGGGACGACGTTCCTTATTGGTAGATTTTGCTTTTGTTGTTTTGTTTACCCAATGCCTCCTACTGTACAAATGTTGGTGGCGTTTGGACGGTATAAATTTATATATCTCCTTTCCATTAGACCGGTGCCCCACCACAATTACTTGGCCTTCATTAATACGTCTCTTTAATCGTCTTTTTTTAGATTTCTTATTCTTTAATGCTTCTTGACGAAGTTCATCGTGGTGTACAGTATACTCGTATCTTGTTCTGCTAATATCATCATTATCATTATTATCATTAGAATCTGATTCAACAGAATTATCATCATCAATATCTGGCGCTGCCGATGATGATGACGATGTGGAGTTGGTAGATGCAGTATCAGTATCATCTTTCATATCTTTATCAACACTAGAAACAGTGGATATACGATTGAGTAAATGATTTTGATATGCCACTGCACAGCGTTCGGGATCAAACTTCTGTTTATCCATATGCTGATAATGTGTAGGAAGTGCACTAACTGCATGAGTGACAACAGACTGCATGATGATTAATATTTATATTGAACTAGGTAACTTTGGGTTATAATAGATTATAATCTCACACAATTCAAGAGGAGGATGTATGCACGCACGATTACAGCTACGAAAGCACATCACATCTACAAGATCCATGTGGAGGAAGCATTAATTGGGAGTCTTTCTATCAAAAAAATCAAGGATACCATTGCGAAAAAAACTGTCCATACTACTCTAATACACCAAACTCTGCATATAATACCAACATGATATAATATAGTATTAGATTATTCCTTTCACTCAGTTACATCTGAATATCTAAATATTCATTATACCGGAGGGATTTTTGGATTAGTGCTCTAGAAGCATGTGATGCTGGGTTGGTTTCAAAAGTTATCGAATCTGAATTCTTGATGGATGAGGCATTAAAGATGGGCTTCGGTATAGCAGAGAAGGGAGCACTATCAGTAAGAATGTGTAAAGAGGCAATAAATGTAGCCGAGGAAATGTCTTTGAGTGAAGGTTTGAGGTTTGAAAGGAGAAGTTTTCATGCTTTGTTTGCCAGTAAGGATCAAAAGGAGGGGATGTCAGCGTTCTTAAACAAGCGCAAACCAAACTTTACTAATGAGTAAAGAAGATGAACTTAAACCACTCTTCCCGCCTTGACTTTTTGACAAAGGATACCACTATGTGCAAGTACGGTATCCTGCCTTTTATTTTTTCGGTTTTTCATCGATTTTTGATTCAAAGCTGAGCCCGATGTGATCGAAGCGGACCGTTATGTTTGAGCCCAATAGCTGTCTAACTTCCTTTTTGTTGAAGTGAATCCGTATTGCAATTATGGGGATCTTTTCATTGTTCATTGTTCATATCTTGTGTTTATCATTGCTAAACAATGCCAGCGATGATGAAGAGCATACTTCGTGCACGCAGTAATACTGCATCATATTATGCTGATAATATAAAATCATCTTTAAATGGAAAAGCATCACATCGTAGGGGCAGAAGCTTTGGTAGCATATCAAATAGACTTCGTATGGGGGAGAAGAGTAAAGATACTGGTATCGATAGTTCTTCTTCATCTAAATCATTAGATACTTCTACCACAAAGACTGTCAACGAAAGTAGCGAGTATACACCATTGGCTTTATTGCAAGTAACTACCAATGATGATACAAGCTCAGAGACTGCATCGGAAGATGAGGCATCCGCAGAGGTTCAACCCAAATCAATGCCAACTGCAAACAATAACAAAACTACTGATGACAAGGCCGACGATCTTAACATACATGTTCTGTCATTCAACCCTTCCGATGACACATACGATGTTGTAATGAGTCTTCCTCTGAGTGAATCAATGAAAGAAACTGAGTTGGTTGAAAAAGAGGAGAAGGAGACTTTCCAACCTACCCTAGCATCATCACCTGATGAAGATCTCAAGCGAGCTTTGTCTTTACAAATTAGTATTGATGTAGAAGATGTCAAAATTGAAGAAGAGCCAGAACTTGAGCCTGAACATACCATACTTGATCATAAACCACTAAGTAGGGTTGAACTGGGAGATATCAACTTGACAGAAGATGACGACACTCTCTCTCACGCTTCATTCGAGGTTGCAAGAGAAACTCTGCAGGAGAACTTTGTCGCTGCAGAAGTATCGAGGATACAAACTAAACTGGAAGAAGTGGTAGAAGATACATTAACAGGAATGTCTGATATTGTTCTCTCTTGTGGATTATGTTTGGATGAAGAGGAAGTATTGGAAGATGACGATCATACCGCAGATACCATATGCTCGAGCGTGGAATCGTCATATGTCGAGTCGACATTGTATCAATCAACACTAGCAGAAAAGGATGATAATGAGTCGACTGCTTCGACAACTGCGAGCTTTGTTGTTGATTATACCCCCGAGGAAGGAGTTGTAGTACGTCAACAAGAGGAGGTAGCACCAACTCCTCAAAGTAACGACGAAGATTTATTATCAATCTGTACCGAACAGGGTGATGACGTTGTTAGTATGCGAAGTAGTGCAATTCATGCAGGTATGGAAACAACTTGTAGCAAACGCGAAGAAGAGTTGCAGATGTTGAAAGCTGATGTTTTAAGACATCATGACTTGGGCTCAATTCTAAGTGAATATTCTGTGTAAATGTAAACGAGACCAATAGAAAGACAGTGTAGAAAATAGTCAATCGAATCATCTTTCAATACATTTCTAGTTTACATTACAATCATTTATTCTTTTCATATCTTTGCAAGTTTTTCTTTCACAACAGACACACTGGAAGTTATTTCCAGCTAGTCACACTCCTAACTATTCACTCCTATACCTTAGGGCCATATTGGGTGTAGTCAACATTCCCTTTTCCTGCATACTTCTTGAAGTTCTCTACATACATGTTAGCCAACTTCTTTTCAGCTTCATCATATTCTGCAGGGTTGGACCAAGTGTTCCTAGGACTCAGGACGGATGCATCGACTCCAGGGATATTCTCAGGAATCTCCCAACCGAAGGTAAGGTCAGTAGTCCAAGTAGAATCCTTGACGGTACCATCGATAATGGCATTGACACATGATCTTGTGGTATTGATAGACATGCGCTCTCCTACTCCATACGGCCCTCCACTCCAACCACTGTTTACAATCCAGGCTTGTGCATTATGCTTCTCAAGCTTCTCTTTCAAGAGCTCGGCATATCGTGTGGGGTGTAAAGTAAGGAAGGCAGCTCCAAAGCATGCACTGAAGGTAGCTGATGGCTCTGTGATTCCACGCTCTGTTCCTGCAACCTTGGCAGTGTATCCTGAGATGAAATGATACATTGCCTGCTCTGGAGTGAGCTTGGCAATAGGTGGTAGGACACCAAACGCATCACAGCTTAGGAAAATGATATTGTTTGGATGGCCGGCCATTTGTGGCTCATGCTGTAATGTGGTGAAGTGAGTGAGAATAGATGTTGCCATGAGAATATAATGCTTTTAATTTGTCACACACAAAGATAACAAGTCACTTACATAGTTGTCAATGTGATGGATAGGATATGATACACGCCCGTTCTCAGTCTTTGATGTATCAAAGTAATCAGGTACAAGTTCACCTCCTTCCTCCTTCAAGGCAACATTCTCAAGCATTGCATCCTTGTGGATGGCTCGGTAGATATCAGGTTCCGTCTTCTCACTTAGGTTGATAGTCTTGGCATAACATCCACCCTCAAAGTTGAACACACCATCTTCATCCCAGCCATGTTCATCATCTCCAATGAGAGCACGATGTGGATCAGCAGACAAGGTTGTCTTACCAGTTCCAGACAAGCCAAAGAATAGAGCACTATCACCGTCCTTACCAACATTGGCACTGCAATGCATTGGAAACTGTGGAGGCGACTCCATTGGTAGCCAGTAGTTCACAATGAGAAGATACCCTTCTTATTCTCTCCGCCATACCAAGTACCAAAGATGACTGCACACTTCTTCTCGACATTGAAAACAACTGCAACCTCCGAGTTTAGACCATGCTTCTTCCAATCTTCATCAACTTGTGCACATGCATTAATGACAGTAAAGTCTGGTTCAAAGCCATCTAAATCTTCGGGATGATTAGCGCGGATGAACATGTTTGTTACGAAGTGTTGTTGCCACGCTTGTTCATGTACGAACCTAATCTTCCTCTGCGACTTTGGATTTGCTCCACAGAAGCCATCAAAGACGTAGCATTTATCCTGAATGATTGAGGAAGATGAAGATATACATGTGTTGAGAAACAACTGGCTAGATATGCAGAAAGACAAGTACAGCACGTACTCACCTTTGTATTGAAGTAATTCACAGCCTTCTCATACAGCTCGTCAAACACTTCAGGACTAGTAGGTTGATTCACCTTGCCCCAATCAATGTTGGCATCACTTTCACTACCAATATTCTTTACAATCCATTTATCTCCTGGACTACGGCCTGTAAACTTGCCAGTATCGACAGTGAACTGTGAAAGAAGAGGAACATGAGTCATATGAACATATCATATGCATAGAATGACAACCAACTACTTACTGTATCGCCATACTCAGCATGAGCCACTTTACCTTCACCATTGGCAACTTCATGTTGATACAACTCTTCAAATGTTTGATTCTTGTATATAGTTTGTGGAGATGTGATACCTAGTGTATCAATGCCTGCAGATTCACAAGCATTAGATCCAGTATAGATTTCAGAGGAGTCGTAGTTTCCGCGGATTGGATCTTCAGAAATTGGGAGGGCTGATTTGTATACGACTTGTTGATGAGTAGGTTTAGTGATATGGTTTGATTGATAGGATGTCTATATAATATGAGTTGTTGCAATGCAATGAGAAAGAAGAAGAAGAGTGAGAGGAGTGTCGTAATTGCAATGCATTGTAAGAGCAAAGTGAGCACATCATGTGCACATCATCGTCGTCGATGACACTCTTCTTCCGTCCAACTTACCTTTTGAGATGATTTACCATCAACCAACGACGAGTAGCATGATGATGATGATTGAGAAAGCAATAATGATGAAGGAGTCGATTGTGATACTAATGCCTTCAATGCAGTTCGACTGCCATTTCGTAGGGCGATTCGGCTTGATGTTGCAAGCATGATAGATGGATGTACTAGATAGAGGTCGTTAGTATAGTGATGTTGTATTATGGCAATAGACCTGCCTCCTATCAATGACAAACAAAGATTTCAATCACTGACATCTGAGAACAATGAGAAAAAAAACTAAACATCGATGACATCACAACCTACCTAAATCCCGAGGTATCTTCCAACCTCCCCTCCTCACTGCACCTTCCGCCATTTCCGATTTCCTCAACACGCACTTGCCAAACACTTTACTATTACAGCTGCAATTCCTCCGCCGCTACACTGAATCTACTGCTCATAAATCATACCAACGCGTCGATAAGAAGAAATAGTAGTATTGTATTGCAAACATAAACTATCATCATGCTCGGAGAAACAATGGTACCCGTGAGTTTAGAGTAAAATAAGATATCTTTTGCATATCTTATGTGCATATCTTTTATCTTTTGTTGCATGCAATGGAACTAAAATGCTAACATATCATTCAATCTATTGCCAATATAATATGACATATCATATGTACAAATAGATCGGTGAGCCTTTACGGTCGTCATCCGGTCTATCACACGGCTCATCGTCAAACTTGCAACTTTCATCACATGGTGATGAAAATACAACAGAATATCGTATCAAGGCAGCTGATAAAGGTCCTTCAGGCAAAACTATTTCATTATGGCATGACGTGACATTAGTACATGTTGATCCTGCTACTGATCGTCCAACTCCTTATCTTAACTTTGTTTGTGAGATTCCAAAGTTTTCGAGGTAAGTGTGTATCTTTGAAGTTAGCAATGCATTGCTAATCATACAATCAAAAGCTAATATCATTTATCTACTCTGAATGATAGGAAAAAGTATGAGATTGCTACAGATGAAGTTGGAAACTTCATTAAGCAAGATGAGAAGAAAGGTGTTCTTCGTGAGGTAAGTAGTGCACATATCTACATGTCATATGAACATATCATATGTTCATTTGGTATTCTTGAATGAAATCACTTACTGAGCAGTAATGCATATCATCTCATATCATATACTCAAACACAATACATTTACACAGTTCAAGAAGGGTGATATCTTCTTCAACTATGGTTGTTTACCAAGGACATGGGAAGACCCAACATTCATCCATCCAGATGCCGAAGGTTGTCGAGGAGATAATGATCCTGTAGATGTTTGTGAAATTGGTGCTAGGATTGTCAAGACTGGTGAAATCCGCCCAACTAAAGTGCTTGGTATTCTATGTATGATTGATGAAGGCGAAGCTGATTGGAAGGTTGTCACCATCGACGCTGAAGACAAGTGGGCACCCTTCTTAAATGATATCGATGATGTAGAGAAAAATTTGCCAGGTACCTTATCAGCCATTCGTGAATGGTTTAGAACCTGAAAGTCCGCATTAGTATTGTTTCATCATATGAATTCATGCGTTCAATAAGAAGTATCTGAGATCAGAGTGCTTCATTTGGCCTTTATGTATCTTCATTTGGTTGTCTTTGCAAGCCATAGCACTAACCTGAGTTACTATCGTCTCTCTTCATCTTCATAAACTGCTAAACGCGCATCTTCCAGACAAGATTCCCGATGGCAAGCCACCAAACGTATTCGGTTTAGATGAAAAGTTTATGGATAAGCATTATGCACTAGAGATTATTAAGGAATGTAATCATGCATGGAAAGATCTTATCACTGGCGAGAAGGAAAGAAACTTGGATGAATGTGATGTTGAGGTAAGGGGTTTGGTTAGAAAGCTTTCCAAGTCAAACTTAGTAGACTTGGCTCATGATGATGATGACGAGGCACCCAATTTCTAAGTATATCTTAGGAAAGTTAGTAGAACGGCAAGATTTTTGTGTGCTCGTATCCGACAACCATATATTTATAGAGAAGTAGAGCTGCCAATACTCTACTATGAGTATGTGATTTCAATGAGAGAATTGATTTTGTGGAAATGTGAAAAGATGCAACCTTGAGATAATAGGACGCTAAATGAAGACGTTTACCTAATAATAGGAACGCTTCAATGTAAAGTAACTAGACTTTAGGCTAGGAAAACAGTGCTGAAATGCTTAGTGTCTATTTCCATTTGATTAGTACAACATCATTATCTTGAAGTGTGTAGTCTTTGCCTTCCATTCGTATATCTCCATTGTCTTTTGCTTCATTGTAGTTGTCGTACTGTATCAAGTCTTCGGCTTTGATAACTTCTGCATTCATGAAACCTTTTTGTATATCACCATGCAACTTTCCTGAAAGAGATATAACTGACATACTACTTGATGATATGATATGTGTTTTTGTTGTTTGACTCTTCTCTAGAGGTACGCCAGGTCCAGTATAAACTAATGATAGATCTAGAACATCCTTGACTAGTAGTGGTAGTGAATGATAGCTGAGGAATTGTTCAGTATCATCTTGATTGTCACATTCAAAGCCTACATTTTTCATATATTCAAGTTGTTCGTCTCTATCTAATGAGCTTAGATCAGCCTCTAGCTTTGCACTTACTACCATGAACGTATCCCTTTCTAAATCACAATATTGTATCTTGTCCATATATGTTTTAGCCAACTGTATTGTTTCTTCTCTGTTTAGACAGAAGTCTATTTCGTCTATATTGAATGCATATATGACTGGTTTCAGTGTCAATAGTCCCATTGATTTGACTGTAAACTTTTCATCTGAGGAAAGTCCTATCGATCTTGCAGGTATTCCATCCTCTAATGCTTTCTCTATCTTCTCTAGAACATCTCGTTCTTCTCCTGTGCATGTGCTCTTTTCAAGACGCCTTTGTACATGAGCAAGATCAGCAAGGAGCAACTCCAAGTTGACAACTTCGGCATCTGATACTGGATTTACTTTCCCATCAACATGAACAACATCTTCATCTATGTAAGTCCTAACTACATGTATTATAATATCACATTCTCTTATTGTTGCAAGGAATTTATTGCCAAGTCCTTCACCTCTCGATGCTCCCTTGACTAATCCTGCTACATCAACCAAGAATACATTGGCAGGAAGAGCTTTTGTACTCTTTGCCAGTGTTGCCAGTTTATGAAGATTTCCATCAGGTATTGGTATTGGAGTAATGTTGGGTTCTATTGTGCAGAAGGGGAAATTTTTGGCTTCGGCGATTGACTTTTGAGCTAGTGCATTGAAAAGAGTGGATTTGCCAACATTTGGCAGCCCTACTAATCCAACTTTAACTTTCATTGATATGCACACGTCGTGAGTAGGTCTTCTTCTTTTTACCTTTGAGTGTTTTCTTGTTACTAATGATGGAGTAAATGTAGACCAAGCCCTGCAGTATGATTGCAAAGAAGTTACTGCAATGCATATCAACATAAAGAGCATATTCATATTATATAATATTATATGTCACTGCAATCGATATATATCACTGCCTAATAAGTAACACTGATGGGTCTTTTATTAATGTCACTGTCGATCAACTACCGAGCTAGGACTCATCCCTATGTCTATATTGTACATTTATCCATCACACAACTAATATAAACAATAAACATAAACAATAAACATCAAAGTGAGGTTGTTTCTATGACCATTATTGTACTAAGATACCGCCTCTTTTATTGCCTAAGCAAGTTGTGATAAGAGAGTGAGTCATGGACCCCTTTGATACGATCACCGCATAGTTTGGATATAATATAATCTCAGCTATATGATATTTGTTGGTTGATTTAGATATTTGATAAAACCTACCACTCGTTATTACTTATTAGATACTCTTTGCACAAAGTGATCACATAAAAGTTTAGGTTTACGATACTCTATGATCTCAACTATACTTTGATGAAGATCTAGATATTGTGCGAATCTTAGATACTCTTTGCACAAAGTGAACACAAGTTGGTGAGCGTTAGGTTTAACAGTACCATAGTACCTATTAGATAATATGATTGATGAAACAGCAAACGATGAGGAGCTGGCTCGAGCACTCTCTGAACAATTCCAAGCTGAAGATGAAGCAATACGGAGACGGCAAGAGGAGGTAGTAGCACCACACAATCAACATGAGATACCCGTAGTTGTTGGTACTGTTATAGAAGAAGATGATCAATCAATGCCTCTTCCCACTATCTCTACTACTTCTACTGCCAATACAATTAATACACAGCAATATAATATTGAAGATGAGTTACGACTTTCATCAGCATTTGGATTTAATGATACTACTACATTATCTCCTGAAGAAATAGCAAGTAGAGCAGAGCAGGAAGAACGGGATCGATACCATGCACAATTGATACAACAACAGGAGGATGCAACTAGATTAGAACAATTAGAGCGCGATCGATATTTAGCTCAAAGTTTGGATACAAATAATAATAATATGCATATGGAGATACAACATCATGAACCTATTGATCCACAGATAATGCAAGAGAGACAGCAAAGAATACGACGGAAACGAACCTTTCAATCGGCACTTTCATGCATCTTTTGTGCTGGTATCTGTGTCGTGTTGTTTTTGTTCATTAATAGAGAGAGTGAGCAGTTTGGTTTGGGAGATGATGGTATACTTCCACCAGGTTCTCCCTTTGATTGGTTCAAAGGCGATAATTGGGATTGGGAAGGAGGACATGCTGGCTCAACTCAGGGAGTTAACACGCCTTGGAGAACTAAAGGGAAAGGTCTTGAGTTGAGAGTTCTCAACAATTTAGATGAAGGTTGGCTAGAGACCTTTCGTCAAGTAATGGTTGAGTGGGATAATGGAGAGCCAGATGCAGTGAATTTTATTGTAGAAAGAGTCAATGATCCTCAGTGCAAAGCAGTAATGGGTGCTATGATTGTCTGCAACGATGATTATGGTAACACTGATTGGCGAGGTATCAATGAGTTTGTTACACAGAACGGCTACATCATTTATTCGACCGCTCGACTCAACGATCGCTTCCTCGGGCGAGCAGATAGTGATTTGAGAACCTATGTTTGTTGTCATGAGATAGGACATGGTTTAGGATTGGGGCACACAGACGAATCCGTTTATAACTCGGATTTGGGAGAGTGTATGGATTATACCGTCAACCCTGGAAAGAATAAGCTCCCTGGTCCGACAAACTTTGAAGCCCTTTTTGAATTGTATGGGACTGTGGAAACGAATGGTCTAAGACGGAACTTGTATCCAGTAGAACCAATCCACAATATCGATTCTCTTGGTAATGACCAAGATTGGGAGTTGGTGCATAGATCAAAGTTTGCCAGGCAATACGTGCGTGATCTAGGAAACGGAATGAAAGCACACCGTCACTACTCTTTACATAACACATGAGAGATATAGCAATGTGAATCGGAGATACTGTTTTGGCTTTTCCCTGTATTATCACTAAATTATATAAGTATGAGTATGCATTTCATGTAACTATAACGTTTTTATGTATTAAAAGAATACAGCACTTGTACTTATTCATCATAAAATGGACCTTCACGAAGTACTGTTTGAATCATTTGTGTAATTGGATGATTGCTCCCGTGAGTTCTTGTTGCCAACAAAAGCGGCGTCCCGAGCTCTCCTTCATTAGTTTGTACCGTTGCATCGGCATTTAGCTCGTAAAGAAGATACTTCACTACCTCGGTGTGTCCCGCAAGTATTGCTTCGTGTAGACATGTGTACCCTTTTGAATCAGGGCGATGTAATGCCATATATTCACCAGCAGCTACAGCTTTGCGAAGAGTTTCTAAATCTCCTTCTCGTGCTGCTTTATGTAATAGAGCATTACTAGTCGGATTTTCTTCTTCAGCTCTTTCAACTAATCCTCGCCTGTCAACTTGCCTGTCAGGTACTGCAACATTCTCACTTCTCCGATTGGAACTTAGATTTGAGAAAGGGTTCACTCGGCGCTGCCAAATTGACTTCCTCTTTGGCTTCCCTACAACATGCAGAGTACTCCCATTGACAATACAGAAGTTGTCTACAATTGATGGGATATTTTCAGTGATTACCCGTCCACAAAAGATGAGTTTCATTTTATCTTGAGGAATCTCCGTCTCGCCTGACACACGACGAATCAATGTCACAGCTGAGATAGTATCTGGTATGGACAGTTCCAATCGAGGTGATGATGGGGATGATGTCAGGATTAGATATATCGTCAAAAGAGTAGGCTCCTTAGCAGCAGCATCCTCCAATACCAACGTCTGTTTCTCCTTCTTTTGCTTTGCTGCCACAACTTTTGCAATTGCCTTTTCATGTCTTTGTCTGGCTTCCAACTTCTTTTTAGCTTCTAATTCCTCGGCTTCGTTTGTTTTACTTTCTTCTTCAGGTTCATTCTTAGTGGTATACTTCTCTTCAATATCTTGTACTTTGCTATCATCTTTATCTTCAATTTTCCATTCAGTATCCGTACTATCTATACTAGTACCAGCCTGAGTTGATTTGGCAAGTATCTGGTGATTCCCTTTTGTTGAAGATACATTACATTTACTACCACCAACTTCTGATGATCTTTGCATGTCAGATGTAGCTCTCTTCTCAGCAAGACGAGCTCTATACTCTCTGATTATCTCTCGCTCTTCTTCATGAGAGAATGTTGTGTTTCGTTTCCTCCTCATTTTGTTCAATACCCAGGGCATAAAGAATAGCATGACCACAGATGCCACAACTATACTGATTGATATATCTTTCCATGAGTAAGGATTGGTGTCACTCCGACTTCTGTCGGCAATATCTTCCTCATCTAGTATCTTTAATACTTCCATTAATGCAACTCTTTCATCTTTAGGCATTTCTAATAGTTCTTCAAGCATATGTAATATATCCTCATCCGATGGAGGATATTCGTCATCATAATCATCTACAATATTATGATCTACATCCATAATTTTTGTTGGTGTATTATCTTGTATCTTCTTCCTACTGCTCTTCTTTTGTGCTATCCCCCACGACAGCCCAATGATGGTAACGATAAGATGCATATTAGCATCAAGAGTTTATTGTATTTAACCATCCTCCTACCTTTTATTACTACTCAATAACAGCAACTTATCCTAACTTAGCCTTCAACTATTTTAGTATCCAAGGATATTGTACCCAAACAAAGTTTTCATATTAACATGAAAACTGATAATAACACAACTGACAACTCTGTTATATATGAAGGAGATCAACTTTAGCATCCAATCAGTACAATACAATGGGATTTAGCTTTGGAGCACCCTCGACCAATGCTCCTGCCCCAGCGGCGGGTGGTGGATTTAACTTTACAGCACCGGCCCCTTCAACAACAATAGGAGGTAGTGGAGGAGGCTTCAATTTTGCAGCAGCACCATCAAAATCAGATGATGCATCAAAAACAAAACCAAGTAGTGGCGGTGGATTATTTGGCGCAGCAGCACCTGCTGCGGCAGATACAACAAAGGCACCTGCACCTTCGGGAGGGTTTGGTTTCGGTGCTCCATCAACCAATGTAACGACGGCAGATGCATCTAAAACTTCAACAACTACAACAACTGCTGCACTAAGTACGGGAGGATTTAGCTTTGGCCCTGCAGCTACAAAGGATTCAACTACAGATAAAGACAAGTCTAAAGATACAACAACGCCTGCTGCTAAATCTGGTGGATTGTTTGGTAGTACTCCAGGTGAGTATATGTTTTATATTCATGTTTCTTTGTATTTTATGCATATGATGTTTCATACTATCCTAACAAATTATTGCTATGTATGTCTATATGTCTATATAATATACTATAAATTATACAGCTCCTGCACCTGCTGCTGGTGGGGGATTATTTGGAAGTACATCTGGTAAGATTAAATATCAATAATGTTTTACTACATATCAACTCATCATACTGATTTCGTATGTTAATATTATGTGCACACTAAACAATTACTTTATTAACCTTAAAGGTACCACACCCGGAACAACACCAGCTGCCAAGGCTCCAGAGCCTGTTAAAACTCCCAATACTGGTGGTGGTGGGTTATTTGGCAGTACTCCTGCCACTACTACAACGACTACGCCCGCTACCGGAACAACCACAACCAATTCCACAACAACAACATCAAGTACGGCAGCTCCTTCTACTTCTACTCAATCAGCACCCAAAGTTATTGAACCTCCACCAATTGAATATCAATCATTAACAATTGAACAAATACTCAACAGATTCCAATCAGAATTAGAAACGGATACAATTGCTTTCTTAACCGAGGCACAGCGAATTGCACATTATGACGCTACATTGCGAGAGTCTCAAAACTCTCTTAGTGAATTAACAAACATGGTATCACGTCTCATGTTACATCAAACTGAAGTTGATACACAACTTCAGGGTATTGGTAGTTATCAGAACGAATTATCATCAACATTAGACTTATTAGAACGGAATGTTGATGAATTATTCGCATCACAGAGTAATGTGAATGTTCAAGATTCTGATATTCAACGTGAAAAAAGTTATGAACGTGCTATTGATGTTGATAATAAGTTGGATAGTATGACATCATCATTACAACATGTTGTGAATGATTTGAATGCTGCTCAGGAACGGGTATGGAGTGCATCCGGTAATGGAGGAGTAGTCGAAGGTAATAATGAAGAGGTTGGACAAATTATTGGTGTGTTTAATGCACATCATGATACATTGGCATATTTGGAAAGTAAGGCACGTAGTGTTGAGAGTGATTTAGCCGTGATTGGCCAAGTATTACAGAAGAGTGGTCAGTGATTTCCAAGTTATAAATAATTACACTTCATATTATGCTACTTTGTTTCATCATCTAGCTTACTCTTCATCTGCCTTTTGCTTCTTGTTGGATTCTGCTTCTGGTGCACCCGCCGTATTATCAGATGACTTTCGTTTCCCATTCGTATCTTCTTCTTCTTCTCCTGTTGTATCCTTATCCGTTTCCCTACTTTTGCTGTCCTTCTTTTTATCAATATTAGTATCATCTCCTGATGACAAGCCATTCAGTATTTGCAATAGCTCATTCACTTGTTCAGTCGGAACAGGGCCTTCTAATAGCAATACCTCTTCTGTGGGTGGTAAATCAATATCGACATTCTTCTTCTTCTTACTCTGCCTGGCACAATGTGTTCTTACAAATCCGACCGATGTCAATATGTTTAGTACTGGTTCTAAATCACATACCTCTTTAACTGTCTTGTTTTCTAACCTCAACTTTCTATACTTTTGTTCATCTGGGTGTAATTGTAAATTGGTCAATATCTTTTGTACAGTAGAAAATGACAGAGGTAGCTTCTCCAATTCCAAACAAGCAGCCACAGCTGTTGATACTACGCCACCTGCAGTTTGCCGATTCACCCGACCCTGAACACATGGGACAATAGAACTGATCACTAACTAATAAAGAGAGTGTTGCTGTACAACTTTTACATACGGTATTCTCACAGGCATGACTGTCGCACAGTACCCAACCATGTTGACCTTCTACCCATTCTGCTCCACAGATACAACACTCGTCATCGCCCACAGTATCATTTCCACCTATCATTCTTATTGTTATTTTTTATATGGTGCACCGACAGAGATGATGTGTTTGGTTTATAAAGGTGCACAAGATTTGAACAACTACCAACGACGCCAAACGAAATCGCGTTAATATATGTTATATTGTGTTTATTAATGACTTTGCGATATTATAGGCCATAGGAATTAGAAATAGAGGGCAGAACAATAGAACGGTGTAAAGCAAGCTAGCATTATTGAGGGGGCGTAGTGTTTGCCGGTTCTAAACTAAAATGAGACCCTAAGTTAGGCCCTAGAGAAAAAGATACCTCTCGCCTGCTCTCGCTACCATGAGAAAGAAAATAAAGAAAGGGCAACCGAAACGAGGAGGAGGGTGGTGGCAAGTAAAATTTCACACCACCTTGCTTAATGTTTATCAGGCACACAAGAGCTCATTATTTAACATCTCATCAATCTATCAAACTATTATCTACCCATTTGCAATAGACGGTCTATCCATCTTCATCTTTATCATCCAATAACACAACCACAACAATGAACAAATTAATTGCCCTCACTGCCATCACAGCCGCTTCTGCTGCCAAGGTAACACCCAAGATGAGTGATCATCTTGATGCCATCCAAAAAGATGGAATTACCGCCGACTCCACATTAGGACGTCATCTCCTAAGTGTATCACGTCGAGTTGAGGGCGAGGATGCCAACGCAGAATACAACCAGAACTACGATATGTCCTTCGTATCAAACTACAGTATCAAATTCTTGGGATGTCATCACGTCACACAGTGGGCAACCGAAGAACAAATCGAGGAAGCCGAGGAGCAGAATGATAACAACAACAACAATAACAACCAAGAGGATCAGGCAGCACAATTAAATGCCGCCAACAACCGTATCCGTTCAAAGGGATTGGTACGATTCCGTCTCTGCCCATCAGACTCATGCTTTGATCACTTTGGTATGGGATGCTCATCCAACTATGGTGAGTACGTCGTTGATATGATCCAATTCCTCGATGTTTACGTCGCCTGGCAGAAGGAGGAGGCCGCCACCAAGTGCGCCACCTACCAACAGACATGTTACAGTCAGTGCTATGACAGTACTGCTGCCAACTGTTGGTCCAAGTGTTACAGTGGTCATGGAGTTGATGCAAGTCTGTGCCAGAATGGTAACAATGGTCAGTACAACTACTACAATGGTGGTCAGAACAAGGACTTTGATCTTGATGATTACCTCGAGTGTTCCGAGTATGAGATGGAACAGCAGCAGTACGGAGAGGATGGTGAGGCTATCACAACCTATGTTGGTCCCTACTGTGCCGACCAGGGTGGCAACATTGCCCTAGGTTTCTTCCAAGACAGCCTCTGTTCTATTGCAAGTGCCTACCAAGCCAGTTACTACGAGAAGCTCTCCGGATACGCCCTACCATACAGTTCCTCTCCTCTTGTTTCTACCAACTGTATGAGTTGTGAGGCTACCGCCAACGACAATAACAACAACAACAACGCTGATTACTACAACTACGATGCCGATGGTAACAAGAACGCCTACCAAGCCAACTATGTCAACTCCCTATGCGGTACCATGTACATGCAATCAGGCAAGTGCGAATCTAACATGCCCGAAGACGATGTAATGTACCCAGAGGAGGGGGCATGTACCTACATTGAATCTGTCAAGCAATTGAAGGAGGATGGTATTATTAGAGCAGACCAGAAGATAAGTTCCAAGCCTGCCGGTATTGCCATTGGTGTCTTCACTACCTTGGCATGTGCAATGGGTGGATATGTTTTCTACCTCAAGAGAAAGATTTACAGATCAAGAGTGAACCTTGCTGGAGCTTCCACAAGCCTTGCCTAAAGTCAAGTCGTTAAGAACGACCGATTTTAATCTTGTATTTGTACCTCAAGAAGATATCCCGTGGTGTATAGAGTGATAGAAGATGCGGGAATTTTTGTATGTAATGAATGGACTTGTAAATGGATGTCCCTTTGTTAGGAAGAAGTAAGATGTTGAGTTTATAGAAATTCAATAATGTACAGCCAAATATCGATGATGGGACTTTAATCCTAAGTAATGTAAAGAATAGATATAGAATGTTATTCCAACTAAGTATTGTCTCGTTTATCCTACTCCTTACTTTTCCATCTTTGTAACATTCCTGCATGAAGAACTGGCCCCGCCTAAGCTACGTATATACCCCTGTCAGATTTAACTTAGATGTGAAAACCGTATCTCTCCGTATATTAACGAAACATATGACCAGAAGAGTAAGCACTAGAGTGGTGCAGTCTCAGCTTTGGCTAGAGCTGATAGTACTCTTCCTTGCTTCTCCATCTATTCCTCTTTCCCATGCTCCAACTCTAAGGTACCTAGAAAGGATACCGCCGATCTCTTTATGTCGCAGCGTACACAAATCACAAACGAAAGTCCGTTGCTTCCTCTCGGCTTTCAAATTCTACTACTTACTACAATACGGTGGACGGTGAGTTGTAGATGTGATATCGTATCAAATGGCCCGCGGTTGGCCGCATGTTGGATTGTGTTTTGCTATCCTATGTATGATCGATAGTGTATCTCAAATCTCATAACATACTTCTTTTTCTTTGCAGACATATATTATCTGAATCAGTTGATATATTATCTGAGGGCACCAACCTATCAAAACATACAATGATTAAGTTACCATCTCATCTACTATTCGTACTCCTAACAACCTCATCCAGTACTATCAACCTCATTTCAGCTCAAGGCGGTGCATGCTTCAAAGACCGAGCAGAATTAAAGTATGCCGTAGACTCCTGCTGGGAAGGTGGTAAAGGTCACTTCTCAGATGATTTACATGGAGGTACTGAACTTGAGAATGATGCCAATGAGGCTGATTGTAATGCTGTGAAAGTTAAATATGGTTGGCCTATCGGTACATGGTATGTTGTGTCTATAATTTGTAGTAATTCTATGTGTGTATATGATATGTTTTTAGAATGTTCACTCATACCTATTTTTACTTCTCAAATAACAACAGGTGTGTGAAGGATGTTACCGATATACACTTCCTATTCGTTGACAAAATAGACTTTAATGAGGATATCAATTCATGGGATACATCATCTGGAAAGTATCGTGTGCATTCATACGTGTCATGTGAAGTACCGGTGATTTGACTACTCCATGTGAACTTCATTCGCCATTGTCTTGATTGCCTTTACAAACTACATATACTAACAGAAGTTACTATCATCTTTCTTTATCTTCATAAACCGTGAAACGCGCATCTTCCAGTAATTGACATGTATGAGACATTTAGTTATGCAAAAACCTTCAACGGCAATTTGGGGAATTGGGGTGAGTAATATGTGTTGTTGGTTGTTGTGTTGTTAGTTCTTTCCTTCTCTTCTTTTGCAAATATCTCTACTGATCTCTAAATGCATTATTCGTCTTCTTTTCTGTAGATGTATCAAAGGTTACCACAATGTACGGAATGTTCAACGGTGCATACAAGTTTGAGGGCAAGGGACTTGAGAACTGGAAGACTGATTCTTTAGTAATTTCACAGTGGATGTTTTATGGTGATGAGCCAGGATCTAACAATGGATATCAGTTCGATGCAGACCTTTCGGGCTGGGATATGTCTAAAGTGACTAACTTTTGGGAGGTATGGCAATATGTCGTGGAATGGTTGAGTTGCAAGTCGTAAATTCTCATGTATTTTGCTCACTTGTATCTTTCTATATATGTCACAATTGCTAGATGTTTTCATACTCTCGATCCTTCAAGGGTGTTGGTGTAGACAAATGGGATACTTCCTCAGGAATCTACATGGAAGGAATGGTAAGTGGAGTCAAGTATATGTATCCATACATATATAATCATGTAGTCTAACAATCTATCTATATCTCTTTTAGTTCTTTGATGCACCAGTATTTGACGCCGACCTTTCTGGCTGGGATGTTTCAGGAATGTCCGCGTTTGTATCGTTTATCATGTGAATTTAAGTGTTCAATATGAAGTCTGGCCGATTTGGCTACTCATAAGAACTTTTACGTTGCCTTTTGATTGTTTTTGCAAATCACATCTACTAACATATGTGCCAATCATCTCTCTTTCATCTCCCTAAACTAAAACTATAAAACGCGCATCTTCCAGGAATTGAATCATTTAGGTGGATGTTCTTGGGAGCTAAGGAGTTCAAGGGTGTAGGACTTGATAAATGGCAACTATCATCCATGACGAGGGTTGATCAAATGTTTGACGGTGCTACAAATTTCAACAAGAACTTGTGTGCCTGGGGTGAACAGGCTTCATTCTCATACAACAGAGTTGATGATATGTTTGTAAACTCGGGCTGTACATTCAAAGATGACCCAACTCAAGCTGACAAAGGAAAGTCCGCGTTAGTGTTGTTTCATCATATGATTTCGGTGATCAATATGAAGTCTGGACGAGTGACTATTCATTTGAACTTTACCTTTACTTTATTGACTTTGTAAACCACATTTGTAAACCACTGTACTAACATTCATTACAATGATCTCTCTTTTGTCATCATAACCGTGAAACGCGCATCTTCAAGGTCCATTCTGTGCCTCTAGATGTGAACCTGGATGGCAAGATGAGATTGAGGGTGTGATTGTGGAGGAAGAAGAAGTAGTTGGTAAGGAACCTGCTTTGACTTGGGCTCCAACTGGTGGAGCTAATACTGAGCCGAATCCAGCCCCAGCTTCAGATCCTTCTGAACCCTCAATTACATGGGAAACTGATGATGAAACGCCAGCTCCAACCGAAGCACCTGATGATGACGCAACGCCGGCTCCGACAGACTTTCCAGAATCTAAATTCCCACCTCCCCCAGCGGCTGAAGAAACCTCTTCGGCAACTATCAGCTCACATGTTGGTATTGTAGGAGCCATTATTGTTGGATATGCCTTGTCTTTAATGGTGTAAGTGGTATGAGAGAAAGTATGAGTAGTATGTTTAGATAGGAAGTACACGAACAGTTTTAAGTGAAGAAGTGTACCTTACCTTGTGGATTGGTGATTGAGCAACAAAAGTAAGAGTAGAGTAATTATTTGTTATAGAGATATGGATTACAAGTACAAGATGTCTAAGCCCGTACTCTCTTCGCTGCGCCTGTAGACGTGAATGAGCTTATCTCAAAAGAAAATTGACAGTCTAGATCGCCTTAGACCGATCGTATGTACTATAAATGCGATCCAGAGAATAAGTGGTCAGGGTTAGGTCTATTCTATGTACACAAGGATGAGTAGATTGATCGATGCCTGAGACTGTATTGTTTACATAAAGATAAATTGTTCACTATCTAAGCCGTGTAAGTAGCGTTTGGCTAGCATATTCCTTTTGCCTATCTACTCAGCATACTTTTTGAAAAGAACAACTGCATTGTGTCCTCCAAATCCAAGATTGGTACTCATGGCAGCTTCCACATTCATTTCTCTCTTTTCATTTGGAACATAATCCAAATCGCATTCTGGATCGGGAGTTTCATAATTAATCGTTGGTGGTACTACTCCATCTTGGATTGCTCTTGCGGCCACGATAGCTTCCAAACCCCCTGCGGCGCCCAGTGTATGTCCTGTAACACCCTTGGTACTTGACACCACAAACTTGCCATCCTTCTTAGTAGCATGTTCGCCAAATACAGATTTGAATGCCATTGTCTCGAATTTGTCATTGTATGCTGTAGATGTTCCATGAGCATTGACATAATTAATATCAGTTTTGTCGATACCAGCTTGTTCAATTGCCATTTCCATTGCAGCGGCTAGTCCACGTCCTTCTGGTGCAGGTGTTGTGATATGATGAGCATCACATGTAGCGCCATATCCAATCATTTCACAGTATATGGGTGCTCCTCGTGCCAAAGCACTGTCGAGTGATTCAAGTACGACAACACCAGCTCCCTCACCCATAACAAAGCCTCCTCGATCGGCATCAAATGGACGTGATCCAGCCTTTGGATTATCATTGTAATTCGTATTCATAGCCTTCATACTACTAAATCCTGCATAACTTAATGGAGTAATAGTTGCCTCTGTACCGCCGGCGACCATTTGATCAGCAAATCCATCAGCAATCATACCGAATGCTTCCCCAATTGCGTGTGATGCTGATGCACATGCTGAAGTGACGCCGTAGTTTGGTCCCTTGCATCCACATTCAATACCAATTACTCCCGAAGCAGTGTTGCCCAGGAGAGCAGGAATGGTAAACGGAGATACCTTTTTTGGAAAGGAGGAAGGAAGAAATGAAGATGACATCAGATGTGTTCAAAGTGCAACAGTAAAAGCAAACCTCAGTTCTGAACAAGTAGAATGAAACCATGCAATACTCCAAGGTATCATTTATTCTCAGTAATATACAATGAACTGTTCACCTCCATATGTAATCCTAAAACCAAATCAACAACCAAGTTATCAAATAACAACAAAAACTTTCAATATCATTCTTACCTTGGGACGTTCTGGTTTCTTATGCAACTTCAAAACTTCCTTTTCAAAAGTTTCAATACCCCCAAAAGCACTACCAACAAATACACCACACTTCTCGGCATTCTCCAACGTTTCGGGAGTATCACCCAACTTAGCATCCTTCAATGCCAATCTTGCCGCTGCTACTGCAAAGTGTGTAAATCTATCATTACTCTTGGCATTCTTAGGATTAACGAAATGATCTTTCGGATCGAACATGGAATCTGGTACCTCGGAACCAATTTTACATGGATAATGTGTAGGATCGAAGCGAGTTACTACATCGAGTGATGATTTACCATCTGATACATTTTGGAAGAAATCTTTGTGTCCTATACCGCAGCCGGAGATTACACCTAGACCTGTTACTACTACACGTTTCTTCTCGGCGTTTAATGCAGTTGTTGTTGAGATACTTGTCGATGTTGTTGGTCGGAGTGTTGTGGAAAAGGCATTGGTTGAAGAGATGCCAAGAGTTACTAGGATTGGAGTTGCAAATTTCATTTTTATATTATTGTTGTTATTTATTATATGTTTCTGTAGACTGCTGCTAATATGATACCGGCGTAGATGATTTAGATAGACAATGGTGTACTATTGCTAATGCTTTAGGAGATATGTACTGGATATATTAGCTACGGCGTTGAGAGTTGGCGGTGCAGTAGGAGCGAGGATGACATCGATTTATTTTGCAAAAACGGAGTGAAAACGTCAGTGGATGCCAGGGCCCACCACCATCAGTAATGTCCCCAACCATGGTTCTCTGTAATGTTATTAGGTTTAGGCCTATATCAATTTGGATATAATACTGCAAATACAGTGAGTCTCAATCAAAGATACGGGTAAACACCTATACAAAGATGCGGTATCCAATGTAAGTCAAATTTTAGCATTCTCAATAATCTCAACCACAGACCACAGATCATCGTACCTACCATATTGTCATTGCAACTACTACCTAAGAGTAATAGCGGCCTATCCATTGCAATTAATACATCATGATACCGAAAGTAGCTACCCTTCTATCTGCAGCCGCCGCTTTGGCATCGACGAATAATAATGTACTGGGATTTGCACCAGCTCCATCTCAAAAGTCAACTCTCAAACATGGTGCACGCACTTCGTCATTTATATCATCATCTCCCACCACTACAAGAACTACCACACAAATAAATATGAATCTAGGTGAAGATTTAGCAGTACTATCCACAAATCCACCATCAAACTTAACCCCCGAGGGCTACGGCTTTTCATCTCCCGTAGGACGGATCTTAAAATCACGTGGCGGAACCGGATATTACAAAGCAAAGTCGTCAGATTCAGTAATTACAGTCATGGAAGGATTAAGTTCTGGTGATATTAAGGGAGATGTTGCATTAGTATATGATAATGATGAAGTTTTAGTTGGTATTTTTACTGATGCTGATTATATCCGATTAGCAACAGAGCGTTCGGCAACATCAAGTGAAGAGGAATCGGCATCATTCATGGCAGCACCCATATCTAACTTTATCACACCATCATCTAACTTTATCTGTGTTGAGGAGGGCAATACAGCCTCTCAGGCAGTAGCAATTATGACAACGAATAATGTCCGACATACACTCTTAGTTGATAAGTGTGGTCCAAATTTTAGTTATCTAAATGATTCCAATGTAATGGGTGTTATTAGTATGCAGGATGTATTGAGGGTAATACAGGTTGATGAACGATTAAGTTTTGATAAGTTGTCACAGAAATTTCCTGGATTGGCTGATAAGCCTATTGAACAGATGCGTGAGGAGTTAAAGGTGTGTTTGTGTTACTGTATGTGTGTTTTTGGTTAATGAACACATCTTATGTCATTTTGACTTTGAATGTTCATCTCTAACTTTCTAATTCCTCTACAACTCTTTCCAGTCCAAGGCAAATTCATTAGCACGAAATGAAGAAACAGCCAAGAAAGACATCATCCGTGCAGTAACAGCTATCATTAGCGCTGGAAGTGTGGCATTATTCGCATCACAAAGTGCATGGCTACACTCTCATTCGGAATTAGCCATGATTGGTATCTTCGTACTCGGCTACATAGGTATTATATTCGAGGAGGTATTTGAATTCAACAAGGCCGCGGTGGCATTACTAATGTCAACTGGTCTTTGGGTAACATATGCCGACTTTTATGGTGGATCGTCGGGTATTGCTAGTGATACTGTACTAGACCAATTGAAGGATCAATTGGCAGAAGTTTCTGATATATGTTTCTTCCTACTGGCTGCAAGTGCTATTGTTGAAGTTGTTGATGCCCATCAGGGTTTCAAGGTAGTTACCAACTTGATTACAACCAAATCAAAGAAGGGATTATTCTGGGTTATTGGATTCTTAACCTTCTTCCTATCAGCAATTCTCAATAACCTCACAGTAACAATCGTTATGGTATCTCTACTACGAAAACTAATCCCAAATGATGATGATAGACGATTATTCGGTGCAATGGTTGTAGTTGCCGCGAATGCAGGAGGTGTTTGGACACCCATTGGTGATGTTACCACAACGATGCTTTGGATTAATAATCAATTATCAACAATCCCAACAGTCACGGAATTATTCCTACCATCGATTGTATGTCTTGTGGCATCACTCTTCTTCCTTGTGAATCAGGTAGAGGAGGATGCATCATTGTCAGAGTCGTCACTTCCCCCTCCATCGGAGTTGTCTACAAGGGGTACTATTGTATTTTGGTCAGGTATTGCATGTTTGCTTTCGGTACCAATCTTTGCAGAGCTTACTGGCTTACCACCTTACCTTGCCATGGTAAGTTTATTCACATGAACTTGTATTTGTGCACTGAGTATGATAATGTTCTACGAGTAACTAACATCGTCTTCTCTTTTGCAGCTTACTGGGCTTGGTGCTATTTGGACATTGACTGATATCATTCACATGGGTGAGGAAGATGAGGAGTTGAAAGTTCCAGCAGCACTTTCCAAGCTTGATACATCGGGCATTCTCTTCTTCCTTGGAATTCTCATGTCCATTGGAGTCTTGGACAAGTCTGGCTTGTTAAAAGATCTTGCCATCTTCCTTAATGATAACTTGCCAAGTCAGGATATCATTGCTACTGTTATTGGAATTGCATCTGCTCTTATTGATAATGTTCCACTGGTTGCAGCGACGATGGGAATGTATGATTTGACCGATTATGGTACGGATGATAAGTTGTGGCAGCTAATTGCTCTTTGTGCTGGAACTGGAGGATCGATATTAGTAATTGGATCGGCAAGTGGTGTAGCACTGATGGGATTAGAGAAGGTAGATTTCCTTTGGTATGCCAAGAAGGTATCGATTGGTGCAGCGATTGGATACTTTGCTGGTATTGCCACATATCTAGCCGAGAATGCTGTATTACATGGTTCTCTATTAGGAGGCGGAGGTGTTACCCCGTAAAGATATATGTAGATATAAGGAAACAGTAAGATCTTCAGACTTTTTAAATATGATACCTTTTGAGCACATTGATCTCTTTCTTATTGTGGTAGTGTGTCTCTTTTAGGATCCAAAACACAGAATAAAACTACATAAAGATCATGCTCAGGTACGTGATCGTCTGTACCTACCGCATTCATGGAAAAGGATACCTTTCTTCGGTAAGTCTTAGTTTCTTTGTCTAAAAAAAATAGACTTCGAGCCACCCCACATGCGTTAAAGACATACAACTATCAGCAGTCAGACTGACGTGCTCTCGGCGATATGCGTTAGCCTCTAACTGTGCTCTCTCAATTCGAATGCGTTAGCCTCTGACGCACTGACTACGTGCTCAAGTCAATATGCGTTGAGTGCTTTATTGCAATAGAATCTACTCATAAATTTGCAACTCGATCATCTTCATCAGCTTCTCCTCCACTAACTACTTCACTCATCAACATGGATACTTATACTCCTGATATTTGTGTATGTTCTTCCTCCGGATTTGACATTATGATGGCTTTTGAAAAACCAATGGTGCTTGGCAGATGTGAATTGGGTCTTAAAGGTAATTCTGGTATCAAGGGAGGTGCTTGTGGTGTGACGTTGGATCTTCATGGTAGTGCTCCTAAGACTGCTGAAGAAGGCGATGATTGGTGGCTATCAACATGGGAGGAAGTCATCGACAATGTCGATGGAAAGGATGAACCCCTTCGCAACCTAGGCTATGGAGAACCATTTACCATGGCTGAAGTTCATAGCATCAAGACTGTTGAATGGGACGTGCATGGAAAACCAATCAACACTGGGCTCGAGGTGGGAGTATGGGGTGTGAACGACGTATACTCACATATGTCCGCCTCGTATAGTCTTGTTTGTGGCGTAGAATTAGTGAATCAGTTAGAGTATGTACCCTTTGGAATGGCAATGGCATTTCATGGAGTGACAACTGGTGGTAAGCCAGTTGTCATGAAAGTTGGTTGGCAGTATGATATGAGATGTAACTCTCTACCAATGGAGTCTGGTAACTACCTCATCTCTGATCAGATTATAATGGTAAGTAAAGGCGTGTGTTTCTTATATATGATTGCTCTACTATATTTTGTTTAACTAATCTTGTCTCTTGTCTCCTCGTAGAATAATGTTCTTCGGCAGTCACCTGAATACTGCGCTAGTAATGTAAGTAGACATAATCATATTTCATGTCTTACTTGATACCTATTATCCACTGAGTTACTAACACTCTATTATCTATGAACTCACCACAGGTTACAACTGAACCCGAACTTGATTACATTGGAATGATCATTGGTTGGATGACTGGGTTAATCGGCGGCTGGGGAAACTTTGGTCAGTAAAGTGTCGATGTAGAATAGATACATCTCTCATGTACAGTTTGTGTTCATCAAGAAAAGAGGGTAGAAGAATTTTCCTCAATCACTTCTACCCCTAGATCATCAAGACATATCTTCAAATCTTTCATATGGCCAATCAATGGCCAGAGGTGTTTATCTTCTTCGAATATACTGGAGAATGATAAACAATAGGCTTTCTGCAGAGATCCTGCCTCATTGTGTACCTGCAGCCGGTTGAGTATAATAAAAACTGGAGGCCGGTAACCTACTCCTAAGGAGATTGTGTAGATTAACAATAAGATAGTCGACCATAATCTCAAAAGTTGTTTTCGGTTATAAGTATAAGTTATTGTTGCTCTACCTTACACAGCGAATCCAAAGAGAGATACACATCCGTACATTCTCTTGTCTCTTAGGTCACAAACATCGACAGGCCAAAGGGTACCACGATTGCAGTAAGTTTAATACCCATTTCTCTCCTGAATGTAAATAGCATCCTGTGTCTCTATTCGAAAGTTTCGTATGTCTAATCGAGGATGCCCTTGTACAGTGTCAATCACATGATAACCCTCCACTAATCCTTGTTCAGTAACCAAATGTGTAAACAATGTCATTTCTGTTGAGCCTGTGTTACTGTTTTCTTCTTCATACCCAGACTTGCCTATACGAAATGGTCCTTCGTATACATCCTCTTCTCTATTCAAATACCGATATGAGATGTGTCTCTGTCCAAATAATGAAACTCCTGTCATGGCAGATGCAACGTCTACATGAACATGTATTGTGTTCCACTTTTCAGAAGTCTCCTGTTCCAAATGATGTCTTAGACGCTCTAGTGCAACTCCACTAGGATAATTCTCCTTTGATATGTTCATGAATATCATACTTCCCATCAAAGTACATGCAATAGATCCCAGTCCACATAGATAGATGCATCTAAGTATCAATAACTTGTAATTCCTTGATTTCGACTTCGGTTGATTAGAAGCAGAGAATGCCATGTGATGCAGTTTACTCATACCATATGCTGCACATACATTAAACATTGGTATTGCTGCGAATATGAACCGTATCTCTTTATGTGGAAGGAAAGAGTATATCAGTATAAATCCGCATACTGGTACAAAAAAGTGAAGTAGATGCAGATCAAACATTCGGCTTGTTTTTTGTATACTTCTTGATTCTTTCTGTGTTATTGTTGATGTCTTTGTTGATGACTCTGGTGGTCTTATAAACGCTAGTGGTACCAATAGAGCCGTCAATAACATTCCCTTTGGTAATGCTCTAGAGAAGTACCAGTGAAAAGCATTGACGCCATATTCACTTGATCTATTATCAACAGTATTGAACCACCATACCTCAAACTCGGGCCAAATCAATCTTCTCCACAGTAATGAATCTAATGGTACAGTCAATATCAAACTAAACATACCAGTGATAATTCCAATGATTAATGCATGCTTAATTGACAACTCACGACGAATGAGCATTGTCAAACCGATAGTAAATAGTAATAGTAATATATCACATCGAAATATTGCAGTTGTGAATATCAAATATGCAGCTGTAATGTGTGGTTTGTTAATAAACCATGCAGCGTAGGATAATGTAACTAGTATTGTTGCAAAAGTATTTGGTAAGAGACGACTTGCATAGTATGGTAGATGAAATTGTGATGCAGTTATCAAGAGGTAGTAGTTTGCAATCAGCTTTGATGTTGTTAGTGTTGATATTTTTGTATATTGTTCTTTTAATGATGATGATGACGATGAGTGTATGTGTCTATCGTTAAAGTACCCTTCTAATGCTTTTGATAATCGAACATGTGCCATCCAAGCAAAGAGTAATAATTGTAATCTTATTAGAAATTGTACTGTCATTGGATGAGATGGTAGATTGTATATCTGTTTAGGTATGATGATTGATATTATCCTTATTATTGACGATAGTATAAATGCTCCTAAGAAGGTCCGTGGCACCACTGTAATATGCAATATGTAAATGGATCAGTGCAATGGATAAGAAGGACATAATATTACAGGGCATATAATTGCAAACGAAAAATGATCTATATATCTACTCACCTCCTGGATATTGCAAATGATCATATGGAAGAAAAGTATCTATATCATCATCTATTGGTGAAGAACAAGTATCAGTCGTCGTAGTACCATCTTCTTGGGATATACATGATGATGACCTCTCATTAATGAATGATCTCCAAGAGGGTTTTACACCAAAGTAATACAAGTCATATGAAGCTTGGAGATTGAATGACTCTTCAACCTTTGAATGTGGACATGTATATAGTGCTATAAAGGAGGTTAGGAAGAGAATTATCCGGCATGCTTGATGGTAGACGTCCATTATTCGTTAGCACTTGTGGATCGGATGGAAGAGAGTTCATTTCATTACCATAAAAAGATACCGCTTGAAATTTGCAAATTGCAATAAAGTGTTGATTGGTACGGTGATAAATAGTTGTTTTGTTATATAGTGTGGTCGTCGTATACGTATACATCAGTATTTTCAATCATCTTTAGATTGTTGAGGTTATCGTCCTCTTGTTCGGTGTTTATAGACACATTGACATACATATATACAATACCAAAAAAAACATGCCTTTGAAAATAACAAAGGATATGTCCTCACATCTCATTAAGTATGTGAGGACTGTTGATATACATTTCAACCGTGAGTATGGTATTATTGTTTGGCTATATTATATATTATGTATAGCTGTTGGATCATACTCAATTCTTATCCTGATATATCACACAATAATATAGCATTTGATATGCGTACCAGATCAGCAAGAGAACTACTCAGACAAGTAAATTCAGAACGTTTACTAAATAGTAATCCAAAGTTGAAGGTTAATCCAATCATTCATTCAAAGCCTGATGCACCAAAAGTTAAATTTACATATGTTGACGGGACAGATGCAACCTTTGATAGTAAAGAATTCCTAGCTCAGGAAATGTTAATTGATGTTTGGAGAACAACTATGAAGATGGATGATGATTTTGAATTAGAAGGAAAGAATGTGGATGATATGTAAGAGAGATACATGCAAGCTATTTGTTTATCTTAACCCAATTACAATTACTACAACAAATCAAAAACATTAAACAGCCCCGATTATTAACGAGAATGAAGTCTGTTAGTATGTGAAAATAGAGATTGGGGAATTACTTGTTTAGTTTCTTTCATAAACATCATCCTATGTTACAATCATACTGGCTACCAGACGGTGGAAATAATAACAACAACTGATTGCCAAAAGAATGCATTAGTAAGCAGCCTCAACAAACTTTGTCACCTTGCCAAGTCCTAATTCATTGTAAATTCCAAGCCGAGCCTTCTTTCTCCTCAGTTCCTCTAGATTACCACTTCTTCCCTTGCCTTCCGCCTTCTTTGATACTACAAATGAGTCTAGACTTTGTTGCTTGCCACCACTATCATCTTCTTCATCCTCATCTGCTTCCCATTTGATCATATGCCCACTGTTTTCTCCATGATCTTTCAAAGCGTTCTTAGAGGGTGCCCAAGAGAATCTAACAAAATCAGGATAGCCAAATGGTACATCGACATTGCAATTACTCCCAAGCCAAGTCTTGCATTTAGGATCTGAGGGATATCCACTACCAAATACATTCCCATTCTTGGGTTCATAATTCGGTTCTTCTGTATATTTCCAGTTTTCAATTATTGTATCACGAGACTCTTTGGCCACAATCGAAGCAGCTGAACAAGGAGCATATTTGTCATCCGCCTTCTTTTCAACAATGAATGTAATCCCCTTACCTACAAACACACGTTCTAATTTCTTCCTGTACATATCTGCAATACCAACAGTATCAATGTAGCTAAAAGAGATTACAGCGGCAAACATAAACAATATGAGTACATCATAATAATACAATGATATATATTTCATTACATATGAGTACATAATTTGATTTACACATGTGCACAATAATACAAATAAAATTACATACCATGTATCAACTTTCACTCCGGCATCTAATACACAACGTATCATATCAATAGCAGCATCATGAGACATTGCATTCAAATTGTATGGTACTTTTCTCAACATTGACCTACTAATCTCAGAAGCATGTAAGATTCTTAGTACAAAGCCAATAGTCTCTGATGATTGTATTTGTTTAAATAATAGAGCTCTCTTATCAGCTTTAAGCTGTTTTGAATCATTGAAGTCTTTTGGAATGTTGTCAGATCCGTCCAACCAAAAAGCACAGCCGTATGTCATCGGTCCTAGTACAGGACCACGTCCTGCCTCGTCAATACCTGGGTATATGATATAATAAGTTGAGGGTAGTTGGGTATAATATGTTGAGGTGCACCATCTTTAAAAAATAACAATGACACATGATATGATTGCAACAAAAACTTACCAAGCACAACACCACGATCCTTATTCTCCCTAATATTCTTTGGAATATCAGATAATAACATTGGTCCATATCCGTAGACATCACTTGGAGTAGGACGTAATGATTGATTCAATAGCGCATCAAGTGCCTTAATTGTGGTGCATCGATCAATTTGTGGAGGAACCGAGTTTCCATTAATAGGAAGGACAGAGGACAGTTCAAATGACGATGTCAGTGGCTGTTGTTCTTCATCCTTACCACTTGATGTGTGTTCTTCTTCTTGGTTGGAGCTCATTGTGAATCCAGGCTTCGTAGAAGGCTAGAGCTTATCTTGGGCGGCTATTAGCTAATTTTTGATTTGCATTTTGTTGTTGTTGTTTCACATTATTGTAATTGGGAGTCTTTGATTTTGGAAAATAAAGAGGCACGATGTTATAAGGTCTGGCCGATCGCCGTTTGGGGAAACAAAAAAAGTTCAACATTCCACGTGGAATATATAGGCCTGTTTTCTTAGGGGCTTCTTAGTGAAAATTTGATTTGCATCTTCTGTGAGTAGTAGTTTGCTACCGTCCACAAAAACTGTCCACACGCAAAAACTGTCCACAGAGCCATTTTCTACGTAGCTACCGCGTAAATTGCAAAATTTCGACAAGACGGAGCTGTCGAACTTTCACCGCATATCGTCGCCGATAATTATAATTACAAGACGTTTAACATATGTAGAATCATCTACAACTTGTGCTGAATAAGAATCTGCCGGTGCCGCTTACTCATTTTTCCGTTAGCTTTCAGCGGAGGAATTTGAAAATTGTGTGACGATTGTGCACTCAATAATCGATGATATGGCCGCCAGCGCTATATAGTCGTCCAACACGGTTGGCCAGCGGATCTAATGAAAGGTAATGATCATAATATCAATTGGTTATCAAGAGATGACGTTGTCTGGTCAATAACATGGCTAAAGTTGTTGTTCTATGTTGAGCATTATCATGAACACAAGATATGCACATCATCGATAATGACAATGTTCTAGCATAAACTAAATGGAAATTAGTACCTTATGTTTATGTCTATATATATGCTGCCAATATACATCGGCGGCAGGTCATCCTATTGTCATGACATCGACTTATTGACGATGATGGGTATTTCATTGCAATAAAATGTCAGTTTATAAAAGTTGTACTACACAGTCAATAATACAGTATTTTCAATGCAATAAGTGGTTCCTATTGTCGATCTATACCTAATAGATAGACTACATGAGGCGGCTGCCGTGCCATTGTCCAAATGAAGCCGTAGGAGTGTCGGCCATAGAGGGCTATTACATAGTAATTTTGTCCACAGAGCTGAAATTTTGTTAGTGGCCGCTAACAAAATAGTACGGTATCCTTTTAACTGTCCATAGAATTCTGTGGACAGTTTTTGCGGCAGATAGTTTGGTATTGAGATAAACAATGGTAGCAATACTTGATAGCGTTACGGTATCCTAGGTATCCTAGCCTAATACACTAGCTCACTATTCCTCTATTACATCATGGTGTCTACTACATATATTAGTAGATCTGTCATGATATAAGGTTATGAGCATGCAATAGCGGCATTGCTTACACCGGAGGAATCTATTAGTTATCCCACGACCGTAGCAGAGGGGAGACTGGCGCAGCTAACGCCGTAGCTCTGCACGAAAGCGATTCGACACTGACCACAATTTTCTCGTAAGTTGATATAGATCAGTGCATACCTTTCCATTTATAATTGGAAAGTTATACCAGAGGATTAAATTTAACCTCTGAAGGAACAGCGGCATACCCGGTTCAAGCTACGGCTTTATTAATCCGGCCTACACACCCCTCCACCACCAAATTGTCATTGGTGAGAAGGTGCACCTTCATTGCACCTATTAATAATTGTATTTTAAATAAACAGTGTTGTCATCTACTGTTTATTTAATTAAATTATCTATTGGTTATAGTTAAATTGTTTGGTCAACCCATCAATTAAGCTTACTCGAGGGTCACGTACACATTAATAAAAATTACGTGACGTAAGCTGACCAAACAATTTATAATTAAACCGTCGCCTGCATCAGCCATCAAGTATTTATTTACCTCCGTTTACATTATATTAATAATATTAATTATATTGTTATTGCAAAATGACAATAACGGAGCGGGCGATTAATAAATTATATGCCTCCCTCGAGGATCTTCAAATGTATGACCCTGAAGATCCTGGATATTTACTCCACCAATTTTGCAATAACAATTGTATTATTAACAATGATTGGAGGGGGGCAGCACCATACCATATCCCACCACCGCAATGGTGGCATGAACAAGCCACCAGCCTTATTGCACGGGCATTTAGAGAGAGATGGAAGTTCACAACCTTAGCCGAGGAGGCATTAAAACATATCAAGACCACCCCATCCTGTGGATATGATGTTACTACTTGTCTACCCACCTCCTTGCCACACAACTACGCCAAGATATTCATATTCTCATCACTTGCCATCCTGCTCTGTGAACATTCATTGAATGCAATTAATAATGATAATATCAAGAAGGCAAAGTTCTATTCGAACGAAGCATCGAAATTTCGTAAGAAGGTGGAAACGCTCAGCTCACGCACCGCTAAGCCATTGTATTCATACATCTTTCCCAACGGAACTCAAGATTTTAACCTTCATATTGAAAGAATTACTAGATTATTGTCATCAATTGGGAATGAATTAACCTCCATCCTTCGGATTAACGAGGAGAAGACACCACCAACGTCTAATTCCATATCAGCACCATTGATTAGTATTAAACCACCGGTTGATATTAATGAAGCTAGAAGAAGGAGACACGAGCAAGCAAGTGCCAAACTACATCGAGATTATGAATTAAAAGTTAAGGCAGAGGTCAAGGCATTATCAATTATAATAATGTTTATTAGACGTGCCATCGTCCAGCGACGCGTCCGTCGACGGTCATTATGCCGAGGTGCATCTAAATATGCGGCCACTGTCAAGCAATCTCGTCCGCCATTGGTAGTATTACCACCATCCAACTCTCGACCATCCAATAATAAAGTCTATGTGCAAGCTAAGAAGAGAAAGAGGAGACAATCATGCCGACGTAGGGACCGTCGTATTCGTCAATCAACACCTCGTTCCCGCAATAGACCCCTGAATAGAAATAGAGATGTCCAATCATCATCTTCTACTTCTTTTCTATCATCCATCCCTATTTATCAAGCCAACGATGCAACCCAATCACCAAGTACTACCGCATCATCATCATATGATTCTTCTGTACCAGTACCATCTACAGTCGAATCCGTTCAGGAATGTTTACCACTCAGCATATGGTCAGCACAAACTACTGCTGCTAATATTACTCTTAAATTGGGTAGTATTGAATCTACAGTTACTCCAACTCCCGCCGAGGCCGCAGTTACCATCCAACGCTGGCACCGCCACAATCATTACACACTTTCTACCTTTTGGTTGGATAATTCAGTTATAAAAGCAGCATGCATTGAGGGCAACATCCCAATCTGGAAGTACAAGCAATTATGGCTACTTCTGGAAAGTAAAATTCGAAAGGCATACAAGATCAAGCCAAGACCATTAGACACGGGATAATAGATTCTTCTATTGTGGGAGGGTAATGTACTAGCTCACTTCTTGTGGGAGGGTACAATACACTTCTACTATGTCAAGCATATGTCCAAGACTTCCTCAGCTCAAGATGTACTTTATTTGAGCAATAATATGATACACACAGGTGTAAGGTTTTCAAGGTATTATAAATTTCCCTTCCTTTCACCTCATTTTTTTGTTGGTAACCACCCAACGATCATTTTTTATTTGGTTACGAAACCATTGATTTATTTTTATTTGGTACCAGACAACTGGTACACACCACACATGAGATCTAGTGATTGTCTAGTCTTCCTAGTCTACAGTTCCACTCTTTTTTCCACTTAATATATGTGAACATTGACCTTGTCAATAACCCCATATATCAAGTGTGGGAGGGTGATAGCGTTACGGTATCCTAGGTATCCTAGCCTAATACACTAGCTCACTATTCCTCTATTACATCATGGTGTCTACTACATATATTAGTAGATCTGTCATGATATAAATACTGTTTATAACCCATTTTTACATATAGAATCCATTTTTGATATCTATTTGGGGCTGAATTGAACTTTGGACCTAGTATTTTGCCTTCAAAGTCAAATCTTGCATTTTGTAGGTGTCCACCACTATAAATGGCACCTCTCATAACTCAGCCCCATCCTATTGCAATATATTGTTTGAACATTGTTTCTAGGCCAGTTTTGCATGTAGAATTCGTTTTTGCTACTTCTACAGGGTGAATATGACTGTAAATTGTAGTAATAGAGTGCCAAAGTTTTGACTAAGCTTTTTACATACAAATTTTTGGCAACTTTTAATAGG
>Ga0214479_100246_pt1 | contig 34980 bp, 24 predicted proteins | sample M1_20Mar14CPVII9_5_FD_165054 | JGI IMG/M metagenome (GOLD analysis project Ga0214479, IMG submission 165054) | Marine eukaryotic communities from Monterey Bay, California, United States - M1_20Mar14CPVII9sort6BwellE14 | ecosystem: Environmental > Aquatic > Marine > Unclassified | place: USA...
TAAATATAGGGATCGCGATCGGCCAACATTGCGCTAACGTTAAGCGGTTGCGGTAACTGTATCGCATGCGTTAATCCACCGGTCGTCCGATCAAACTGCAACAACTTTCCGGATTCAGTGCTGAGAATTATTGCCTGATCGGTGAGCGATGGTGCCGTGAATGGCTCTTGGATTTCAACTCGCCAAATTAATTTGCCAGTTTCAAGCTCCAACTGCAGCAAGTCGTTATTCTGTTGGTCTGAAACAATCACCTTTTCATCTACGGTGACTTCCGGTTGAATCGTCGTCTCAAACCCGACAAATCGCCGCCACTTAACGACGCCCTGCCCTGCATCGACTCCGTAAACAGAACCTTCGGCGAGAAACACCACAACCTCGTCCTTTAATGCAGGCACTGGTTTACCGGAGGTCACCGAAAGTACGACCGTTTGTTCAACCGCTCCGTGCCGTGAAACGTTGGCAGGTTTCAACTCGGGTAATTCAATTTGCTTTACTAACGCCTGTTCGGTTTGGCTGATTTTAAGCATCAATTCCCGAATGGCATCACGACTTCCTAAGTCCCCGTACCTGCGGGTTAAGGTTTTGTATATTTCAAAGGCTTCGTCGGTCTTTTTCTCGTTGTTCTTCTGCTCAATTTTGACGAGATCTAATTCGTATTGCTCTTCCTTTTCAATCTGCCCTTTAATCGTGGCAATATTATTAGCAATTTTCAAATAGTTGTCGTTAACCGAGGGAGCCTTGCGAAGACTACTGGGTATGTAAACGGGATCCTCGACTAAAGAATTGAAATCCAAAACCTTGGCCAACTCTTCCTTCATCTTTTCAAGATTAGTAGTCTTCGTTGCCCTCTTTGAGATAGCCACCAGCGAAGTCGGCAACATAACCGAGAGATCGTCGCGAAGCTCCTTCATCTGACTGATCGCATCCTCTTGTTCTCTCAATTCAGGCAGCAGGGTTTGAGCCTGCTTAATCACTTCCGTGTAATTTCTTAGCCCATAGGTCCCGCGAATAATTGCGTGAATCCTCTTGACCTCCGCCTTCGGCGCATCCTTATGTGTTTCATACTGATCGAGATAGTCCTCGAATTTTGCTTGAGCGTCGCCGTAACTCTGTTGATTAAAGCTACTCATGGCAGCTTCAAACATATCCTCTGGTTTTTGCCCCATATTCACAAACCAAAGAATCGTAACACCAATCAACAACACGCCCAAAATCCCAAAACCAATGTACAGCCATTTAGTTGCCCATTGATCGCTACGGTCTTTTTTGCCTTTAAAGGATGCCAGTGTTTGCTGAGGACCACTTTGCGTTTGATACCCGCCAGACGCATATCCATCATCGGCCAACGCATCAAAAGCCGGTTCCTCCGGATACGCAACCTCTGTGGGCACAACCGCCCCAATCTCAATTGGCTTGACCGTTGGCACCGCGAATTCCTCAGCCATATCACCCGCATCGACAAGCGTCATCGTGGCATCATAATCGACGGCAACGTTCACTTCAGGAACGTTCGCATCCACCTCATCCCCGGCATCTTCTTTTGCAAGTCCGGTCAGATCACCGGTGTCAAAATCTTTCTCGACCGGAAGGGGCTCAACAAACTCAAAATCATCTTCTTTTTTTGGGAGACGCCTTCGTAGATGCCAGCAGGATTTTGGCCTGCTGCTCTGTAATATGCTTTTTCTTAACCAAGAAGGCTAACACTGACTTTGGTTTGACTTCTTTATCGGACTTTTCAATCTCGGCACGAATCTTACCAAGAACCTTTGAATCGATAATTCCAAGATTTTCAAGTTTCTCTAAAAGCTGACGCGGTGTCATGCGACTTCCCTTCGTTTCCTCGCATTGGTGTCGGTCGAGGTACCGAATATTAATTATTTCTTACGCCGAAAATTCACTCCGAATCAATCAGAACTCTTCATCGGTTGTTTGAATTTCAATTTTCTCAATATTGTTGATTACCCCGGTATCCCAAGCGGTAACCAGTTTTGCGTGTGTCGAATCAACGTGAGCCAAAATAATCATCCGAGTTGCACTGGTTGTCTCTTTGGCGTCCTTGACTCTCGATCGCATTTCACTGTCACTTGGACATTCAACTTCTTCGTCATCCCGAGTCGTCACGTAGTAAGTGTTCGTCTGATCAATAATCACCTGCACATAATCATCCAAAATCTCTTCCTCTTCTTGGACTTCCGTACTCGGCTGATCCGACTTCGCTGGTGGTTGCTCCAATGACTTCTGCAATGTGAACGAAGCGGTGACCATGAAAAAAATCAGAAGCAAAAACGTCACATCGACCATCGGTGTCATGTCGAGTTCGTCTTCGGGAATATCTTTCTTCTCAAAGGCGACATCCGGTTCATCGACTTCCTCTTCTACATCTTCGATTCCCCGCCAACCCATATTCTTATAAGTCACGTCATCCGGACCATCCTCCGGAGTCGGACGATAAATCTGGGACTCCAATTCCTCACGCTCAACGGCCAACTTTTTCTTCATCTCAATATCGAGATCAGAAAACTGCCCGGTTGGTTTGTTTAATCCAAAACCTTCACCGTCTGGATTCGGAACAGGCTCGGACTTTTTTTTCTTCTTCTTACTCATGGATTATCTTTTTCACAAACTCATTCGCCAGTTGGTTCCAATCACTCAGAGATTATTGCTCTGCCTCAATTCCAACATAAATCTTCCGTGTTTTCGCAAGTTCAGATTGCCCAACCCCGCGCTTGACCATCTCCACCATTCCGGTCTTAACATCCCCTTCGGCCTTAATCAAAATCGCGTTCTTCGTTGGAAAACTGGAAAGTTCATTTTCCACATATTCACCAATGTTGGCTTCCTGCGCCTCCTCGTCACCGGGAGGCACCTTTGTATCCTCCGCCATCGACCGACCTTTGTAGACCTCAGCCTTCTCACCAGTCGCCTCGTCGAGAACCACAATCAGCGTGACCGCTTCTTTATCTTGAATTGAGTCACCATAGCTGGCCATCGGAAGTGCAACCGCAGCCTGCGGATCCATCCGAGAAACAACCACGAAAAACGCCAACAGCAAAAACGTCACATCGATCATCGGAGTGATGTCGAGTTCACCGTCGTCCGGATTCCGTTTGCGTTTGGGCAACTCTATATTTGCTTCTTCACTCATCCATTGTCCCGCAGGTTATATTTCTCAAAAACAGACATTCGATTTTTCGTTCCAGCATGAACAGAATTACTTATTCGGGAAACGAATGTTGCATTCCTTGAATACCTCGAGAAACTGATTGAGACCGTAAGAAACAAGGTCTTCCATTTTCCGAATGACAACGTTGATATAAGCAGTGCACAAAACCAATGGAATCGCAATCGCCAAGCCCAAGGCCGTTGTGATCAGAGCGAACTGAATATCCATCGCCAACTTACTCACTTCAACTGTTGCGTTGGGATCGGCAAGCTTTGAAAACGCAGCCATCATACCGAGAACAGTTCCCAACAACCCGATCATCGGGGCTGTCTTAATCACGGTATAAACCCAACTCAATCGGTACTCAAGATCCTGAAGCACGTCTCGTTGAAACCGGTCAGCCACCAACTGTTTGACTTTCCCAAATCCAATCTTTCTGTTTTCAATTGCCAGTTGTGCTAATTGACACATCGCGCGTCGGTCACCATCGCAGACCTCAGCGGCGGCATCGTAATCTCCCTTAGAGAGCGGTTCTTCGACCGCCTCAAGAAACAACGTCTGCATGGCTTCACTTTTAAACTGTTTTTGCCGCACCCGCGACCAAACCATAACGACGCAGAACGCCCCCCAAAGAGCAATAAGAAACATCACTAAATAAATAACGTTTCCTAATAATGAAAAAACTTGATCCATAATTCCTTAATCTCAGTTGAGTTGTGTTTCTAACAGTTGATTTTTAATTTTTAACGGGTTTCACGAGGAGATTGCGTTTCGACTATCAAGCAAAACACAATCGACCGGGACAGCTCATCGATTCAATCCCCAGTTTCGATAGGCCGATTGTACAGCTTTTAGTCCGTGATTGTGGTGACCAGGACTACCGATAGGTAATATCCTCCACAATAAACTCATAACCACTGCCGCCTGGCACGACTTTAAGCTCAGTCCGTTTAATGTCAGCGACGGTTTTACCCGTTCCCTCCAAGGCAGCGTTCTCAACCACACGAATCTGAGCTCGTGTTGCTTCCGGATAAAACTGAGCCTGCACGGTCGATCCAAGTTGGACTCCTGCTCGCTTGCAAAGTTCCTGATCCCAACGCCGTAGGCGAATTTTCTCCGGCGTAAAACGTAGCGTTCCGTTTTCTGCCTCGCGATTGGACTCGGCAACCCTAATTGGCCCTGTCAAATTTTGCACTCGCCAAATATTGTTTTTTGTTTGATGGATGACACCAATATCAATGGAGAAAAAAGTCAACTGCTTTGCGTAGATGCCGATATCTTCGGCCTCATAGTTGATCACCCAGCGTTGCCACTCCGGCACACCATTACCACCGGTACCTGGACCGCCCTCTCGGGAACCGTACCCGCCTCCGGCCCCCATAAGAACTGCGTCTCCACTCCGCTTCTCCAAATTCGCCCGAACTGAGGACACCGAATCAGTAACTGCCTCCAATGCGTTAGCCAGTTGCGGTGTTTCAATCTCCGGAAACTCTTCGACTCCAGGTTCCAAAATATCATCCGCGACTCCCTTGGGCTTCTCATTCCCCGCTTCATTCACAATTGGAATTGGGCCAGCCATGCGTTGGGAAAAATCAAAAACAGAGGTAATCCAAATCAAGAATAAAACAGAAAACAAGAAGCCGAACAAAATAATGAACGCCGTTAACGCCGCACTGAGGCGATCATACCGAGACGATTTCGTTTCGACATTTAAATTAATTTTCGGTGCTGAAACATAACCTTCACTCATCGCCGAACTCTCTTCCACAAAAGTGCCCCGTTTGTATTTCCACTGAAAAATCTCTTTCGCCGTTTAGAAAAGCCAATCGCAACTCAAATCAACATCCAGTACGAAATCAGTCGAGCAACTCTGCACTTGGACGGATCTTTAAAAACCACTCCGTCCAATTACGCTTCATCTCGCTGAGCTCAAGTCGGCACGAATCATTCTCCTCACCTGTCAAAGCATCAGGATCACGCAATGCATTTTTACGCGTCAGGTCGCTCAGCTTCATTGAATCAATTTTCCGACTGACCAATCTCAACCCGTCATGAGCCTCAATACAGATTCGCAAATCCGGATCTCCGAGGGCGTACAACAAGGCTGGAACATTATCCATCGCCTGCTCTCCAGCGAGAAAACGCACAGCAATCAATCGCCGGAAGTAATTCCTCGCGGCAATCATGCTCTGCAAAAATGCTTTTATCTCACCTCGCGACTTATCGTCCTTAGCACGAAATTCCGAAATCTGCTTTTTCAAAGCCTCTGCTAATTCACGCAATTGCTCGTTGTCGGCTTCCCCCTCTTTCATCATCGAAACCAAATCGCTGAGATTCTTCTCTGTTTCAACCTGCCGAATTAGTCCATTAGCACCGGTCCTTAAAACCGAATCTTCTTTGAAACCCTGCCCACCAAGAGCGCGACTCGCTGCTGGTTCAACATTTAGGACTTCACTACTTCGAACCAGGAACAGAACCGCCAAAGCGGGCGACCAGATTGCGTTCTCTTTGCTCTGAGGCTTTATCACAGATCTCCCACCTCTTTGGTCAAGCAAGTACTTGAAACCTTCGTCGTACCAATTCACGAGCTTTCCATTGCCTACATTGCCCTCGCCCTGCTCTCGGAAATAGGCATACCTCTCGAGAGTAAACAAGTAATAGCAAGTAAATGGAATGTTTCGATCGACCTTAAACCCTCGCTCTAACCAAGCATTTCCAGCGCGAACCTTGTTCGAGAACTTCCCGCGATCAAACTGAACGAGCGGGCCCGTCTTATTCAATAGCGAACTTTTACCGTCCACTGGCTCTACATAAATAGTTACCGTTTTAGGAAGTCCGATTGTTTCCTTGGCCAGCGACTTCGTCATTGACTTGGCTCGCTTATTGAGCTGAAGAAAATCGGAAAGCAAATACGCGGTTCCACCACCAGCAAACGTCATTGAAATACTCGGTGTCGTGTAGGCTATATCTTGAGCGGTAGCCCCTCTAGGCCTAGAGCCCGGGTCATTTGGCTGCCCAGAAGCTTTCAACTTATAGGCCCATCCTCCGTCTGCCAATTGAGAGTTTAATGTCCAATCCAGTGTTCGCTTTGCCATTTGCACATCCATATCAAACCCGTGCAGCTTGGCCACAAACATTGCTAAAGCGGCGAACTGAGTTTGCGACATATCACAGCTTTTGTAACCCTCGTTCTTGTAGGTGTACGAGCCATTGGGGTTTTGGCGATTTTCCAAAAAACGAAGCAATTTCTTGATCGGCTCTCGGTACGCTCGTGCGTTGGTTTCAGCCAACAAGATAATCGTGATGCACGGCAAGTACATTTCACGTTCGTTCTCAATCATTTCGTCGACTTGTGCCGCAACGTCTTCGCACGCCTGCTTCACCAGGGGATCGCCTAAAGGCACACTCCCGTTGTATCGCTTGCTGTGCTGAACGATTGCTAAGGCGGCAAGCACACGGGAATTCATTTGTGAGTTTGGCTTAACCGCTCCTTTGAGATAGTTAACCAAATCATTTGCGAGCGCTCGTACCTCCGGGTGCTCAGGGCTGTAAACCGCCTGGGCTGAAGCATTCGGTGTAACGACAAAAACACTTGCCAAAAAGACCGTAAAAGAAACACACAAGGTTACGGCGCACGCTAATCCGGGAATGCGAGGAGCCAATATTTTGACACCCTGCCGCAAACCGAGAAATCGACAACCAACTTTTTCTTCAATCATTTCGATTGAATCCATTCGCTATGCTCCGTAATTTCCTGCCTCTTGCACTGCACACTGACGCATTCTTATCACCGACCAGCATGCAAGCGTAGCCTAAAATAACAATCAGATGATCCAACTCTGCCACAAGCCCATCTCCGTTCGACCGACAGTCAAATGGCATACATCAGAATGCCGCAAGGAGGTTGATACCCGTCTGAAGTCGATCTCGAATTATGAAAATCCTTTAGAAACGCCGCCTATCTTCTCCGAACATCTGTTGTGCTAATGGTAATTTTTGTGCCCCAGCATGTCAACCAAATGGCCATCGTTTGACTGCGCGAACGCTCAGGTTAATTCGTTTATTTCTCAACATCGAAATATTCAGTTAGTCCCCCAAAACACGAACAATACGATTTGGCACCACTCGTTCACTTTCAACGCTACGTACAGAGCCCGATCCCATTTGAATAAAACCCTCGCCCCATGAATCCACAAAAGCGAGTGTGGGCACGTGTCGAATCGCGATCCAGTGAATCGCCAGAGGAGTAAGGTTCAGTCCACGGCCTCGGAGAGATAGCCGCCTTGGGCTCAAATACTGCCAATACTTTTCTCTAAAACGCCCAAAAGTATCGACAAAACGCCGATTGACAATTCCAGCCTTAATCAAGTACATTCTCTCCCTACGAGTCACACGATGATAAAGCGGAACGTTAACGAGACGCTGATTCACTGTGTGGGATGGTCGGGTAGCTCAGTTGGTAGAGCAATGGATTGAAAATCCATGTGTCGGCGGTTCGAGCCCGCCCCTGACCACTTCCTTCAAATAGAAAAGCCCGCTCCTCTACGAGCGGGCTTTTTTTGTGGGCAATTACAATTCCTCAACATACACAGGGAAAAACAGTTGCCCAAGCTCACTGCAACTCGTTAAACTGACCTCTGTAGAGAGCCAACGGCAAACCCAATCCATTCATTTTAACAATCTAGGTTGAGTTTTTTTTACGCGGCCACAAGACACTTTCGCTTTTTAACCTTCGCTTTGGTTACATTAGCGGCGTGACTTTTTAGACAATCATTAACTAGGCGGGGCAACCACACCCATGAGAAAATCACGATTCTATCTACTTGCGACTCCAATTTGTGTCCTCACCCTGCTCGCTTTGGGCGTAACCTTGGCAAGCGACCCGCCCACCAAAGAAAAGCCCACCATTGCTTTCGTTACAAATCAAATTGCCAGCTTTTGGAACATAGCCGAGGTCGGTGCTAATGACGCTGGAGAAGATTTTGATGTCGAGGTCGATGTTCGATTTCCTAACGAAGCAACGGCAACCAAACAGAAACAAATTGTGGAAGACCTACTTTCGAGCGGAATCGACGCGCTGGCCATCAGCCCAATTGACGCTGTCAATCAGCAGAACATGCTTAACGGTTGGGCTGGAAAAATCCCACTCATCACTCACGACTCCGACGCACCTGAAACAGACAGAATCCTTTACATTGGCGTCGACAATTACGCAGCAGGCCGAACCGTCGGCAAATTAATCAAAGACGCCTACCCAAACGGAGCACGTGTCATCCTCGCCATTGGACGACTTGAACAAGATAACGCACAAAAACGCCAGCAGGGAGTGATCGATGAACTTCTTGACCGGGAATCTAGCTTTGAATGGCGTGACGAAGTTGAAGAAGTCAAAGGAGATAAATTCACGATCCTGACGACGCTCGTAGACCAGGGAGCAACCCAAGTTGCAAAACAAAAAGCGGAAGACGCTTTGAACACTTACCCCAACGTCGACGTCATGGTGGGACTGTTCGCCTACAACCCACCAGCCATGCTTCAAGCAATCAAGCAAGCAAACAAATCAGACAAAGTAAAAGTCGCCGGCTTCGATGAGGATGACGCAACGCTTCAAGGCATCAAAAACGGAACCGTGATTGGCACCGTTGTCCAAAACCCTTACGAGTACGGGTACCAGTCAGTTCGCGTGCTTTCAGAATTACTAAAAGGTAATAAAAAAGTAATTCCAGCAAGTAAATACATCGACGTTCCCGCCAGAGCCGTCACGAAAGACGGTCGGAAAATTGGTGGTAAACCAACGGAAAATGTCGATGAATTCTGGGCTGATTTAAAAGAAAAAGTCGGAAACTAACTCCTCACCGGAGCAGGAAGTCATAAATTCCCCCATAAATTCCCCCTTAGTCAACTCCTTAAAACGAACATCGCAAGTGTCGCCGGGACTGAATCCTGCTCCTGCTCGATGTTGATAAAAGTAATTCGTTGTCTGAACACCTGCTAGAAGTAGATCGCCTTTCGAAAAGCTTTCCCGGCGTGCGTGCGCTGCATCAAGTCAGCCTCACACTAAAGCCCGGTGAAGTGCTGTCGGTTATTGGAGAAAACGGTGCCGGCAAAAGCACTTTGATGAAAATTCTAGCCGGTGTTCAACCAGCGGACTCTGGGCAAATCTTTGTTGACGGCAAGAAAACATCGTTCGAAACCACGCGGGCCGCGATGGATCATGGCATCGTCCTGATCCATCAGGAATTAAATCTCTGTGATAACTTGAACGTAGGTCAAAATATATTTCTCGGGCGGGAGCCACAAAAACTTGGCATCGTCGACTCCCGTGAAATCAGCCGCAGGTCCGAAGAATTCTTAAAACGAGTCGGGCTGTCGGTCTCCCCCCAGACGATCGTGGGCCGACTGACCATTGGCAAGCAACAAATGGTGGAAATCGCCAAAGCACTCTCGGTAGACGCGCGAGTGCTGATCATGGACGAACCGACATCCAGCCTTTCCTCAAAAGAATCCGCCTCTTTGTTCGAACTTATCGAGTCATTGAGAGATCAAGGCGTTAGCATCATCTACATCTCTCATCGACTTGCGGAAGTAAAACGACTTTCCGACCGGGTGATTGTCTTGCGGGATGGAGAATACTGTAGCGAATTAATTGGGAACGAAATCACTCACGCGAATATGGTTTCCAACATGGTCGGACGCGACATTTCCCAGTTCTACAATCGAACGCCTCACCCGATCGGCGAAACAGTCCTCAAAGTAAACCAACTCACGACGCCTCACTGGCCACAACACCCTGTCTCCCTCGAAGTCAAAGCTGGAGAGATTGTTGGTCTCGCCGGACTTGTTGGCAGTGGGCGAACCGAACTCTTGCGTAGTATTTTTGGAATTGATCGCCCCCTCTCAGGCAGCCTCGAAATAGGTAAGAAAACTGTCCAAATCCGAAACCCAAAAGAAGCTGTTCACCATGGAATTGCACTTGTCCCAGAAGACCGTAAGCAGCACGGGCTGATCATTGACCTGAGCGTCCAGGACAACGTTGGAATTGCCGGCCTGCAAAAGAATGCCAACCGTTTTGGCTTTGCAAATTTTCAAAGACAAAAATCTGACACAGACACCATGATCGATCGACTCGGAATCAAAACTCCGTCCGCTCGCCAAATTGCAAAATTCCTGTCCGGAGGAAATCAACAAAAGGTCGTCTTGGGCAAATGGCTTTCGATGGCCCCCAAACTCTTGCTACTGGACGAACCGACACGCGGAGTTGACATTGGTGCCAAGCAGGAAATCTATCAATTAATTGAGAAACTCGCTTCAGAATCCATGGCGATCCTCTTTGTTTCGAGCGAACTGGAAGAAGTCATCGGAATATCAGATCGAGCCTATGTGATGCACGAAGGGCAACTAACTGGCGAACTCGACCGAAGCGAGCTGAACGAAGAATCAATCATGCGGCTCGCCACCAACACCGCCGAGCATAAAGAGGCAAAAACATAATGGGTGATCGTGGAACCGGCTTGTTAAAAATTGCAGGCATTACAACTTTACTACTGTTACTTTGGTGTATCCTCGTCTGGGAATCACCACTGTCATTTCTGACTCCCAACAATCTTGAAAATCTACTTCGCCGAACCTCGCTTTACGGTGTACTGGGGATCGGCGTAGCGTTTGTAATCATTTCCAGCGGCATCGACCTCTCCATTGGCTCTCTGGTTTGCTTGGCTGCCTGCTTACTCGCCCTCTTTCTGCAAGTCGACTATGTCCCCGTCGGGCAAGTGGAAGTCTGGCAAGTCAGAGCGGATGCTTCAACGATTTCAGTCGCCGCGGAGCATGGATTTAAACAGGGCGATGAACTGTGGTACTACAAAGACCGACGAAACAAAGGGCTAGTCAAAGTCGTCGACATTGGCGACACCGAATTACTCGATGGAAAATCGGTAACCGTCCTCACCGTTGAACCGCCGCCAAAGCGAGATCAGGATTCGCGAGAGGAAAAGCCGGTTGGCAAAATCTCATCCACATTTGATGTTGTTAACTACGGGGGCAACGCAGCAGAACTCGAGAACAACGCTCCCGAGCTCAAACATAACGACAAGATCCTGTTTGTTCATGCCAGCGAAACACCTCGCGAAAAAACCATTGACCGGAATGGGGAAGCCAACCAAATAATTCTCACGGACGAAGACTCCGGCCTAAATGCTGATTTTCGCGCCGTTCCCATTCGAAAGACGCCGTACATGTCGATCCCGCTGGCGCTCCTATCCGTCTTTGGAATCGTCCTTTGCCTGGGTGTTATCCACGGCCTATTAATCACCCGACTAAAAATGCAACCGTTCGTCGTCACTCTTTGCGGCCTTCTGATCTACCGCGGACTTTCACGTTGGCTTACCAACGATCAGACCGTTGGCTTTATCGAATACCAGGAAACACTGGGAAAAGTCGCCACCGGTCGATGGGAAACGGGCATTCAATTCATGCCCGTCAAAGTCGATCCAACGGACGATGCAAGTTCGTGGAAACTAGTTTGGGATTCAGCCGAAGGGGCTCAGATGTTCGGCGTCCCTTACTCGTTTTTCATTTTCCTGGCGGTCATCGTTTCCGCCATCATATTTTTGAATCTGACCGTTTGGGGACGTCACCTACAGGCCGTTGGACGCAACGAAGAGGCGGCGCGATACTCCGGCATCAGCACCCACCGAATCACCACCCTCGCCTACGTCTTGTGCGCTGTCCTTACAGGACTTGGCGGTGTGATGTTTGCAATCGACTCGAACTCCATCGCCCCCTCTAGCTTTGGTAACTTTTTTGAACTGTACGCCATTGCGGCGGCGGTTCTTGGTGGGTGTAGCCTACGCGGCGGAGAGGGCAGCATCCTTGGCGTCGTTGTCGGAACAGCACTCATGCAAACGCTCTACAACTCGATCGTGTTATTGAAGATCCCGGATGAACTGGAATTTACGATTATTGGAGCAGTAATTCTCTTTGGGGTCGCCGGCGACGAACTAACGAGGATGCTGGCCGCAAAATTCCGATCGAAAGAAGCCTAGCCCGCAAAGGTAGTTCGATCAGAATATTGAGTACGAAAACTGTCTCAATGCAATTTTACCGGCTCATTCAACTAAACCTCATTTCTCAAAACCACTTTCAATAGCCACCATAAGGCCCTCCGTCTCTGCAGGCTTCCTTTAGGCATTTTTTCTGATTGCCGCATAAAACGTTGGTGCGGCGGTACAGCCGTTGCGGCTGCGCTTCGTCGTTGCGACCTGAAAATTTTTTCAATCTCTCGCCTCCTCAGGCACTTCGTTCCGATCTCTTCCCAAATAGAAATAACAGTGTGCCCTAAGCAGGGCTTCCTCTTGCAAGTTGGTTTCGAAGGATTGGGACAGCCAACAGGACAAAACGATCGAACTATGTCGCTTCCAACGCAACTCAAAAAACTTAACCAATCCGACAACAGCAACGTCATCTCCTGCTGGAGACTTGGAACTCAAGTCTCGGGAAGTAGGTGGTACAGCATTTTCCGCGCTGCCCCCAAAACATACGCGAAGGAATCTCAGCACGACTTCGTTCTGAAAGTCATCAACCCTGAACTTTCAAATGAGTTGGTGCCCCATGCGATCGATCGACTTGGCCGAGAAGCACACGCCACCGAACAGATCATTCAGCCTAACGTCATCCGGCTTCTTGATGCAGAACTCGATCAAGCGCCGTTTTTTCTAGTACAACCTTGGATAACAGGTCGATCTCTGGACAGCCTCCTCTCGCGAGCTCCGCACCTTTCGCTTTCTCGCATGCTCTGGGTGCTGCGACAAACGGCGGAGGGAGTCCGTGCGGGCCACGAGAAAGGCCGTGTCCACCTCGGAATCGACCCGTCCCACATCATCATCGGCAGCACTGGCAGGGTTTCGCTATTGGGATGGTCAAACTCCCATCTGGAAGGGGAGTCAACCTGGCTACCACACGATCAATTACAACTTGCCAGATACACTGCCCCCGAGTGCTTTGAAGCCGACTACGAAGCTTGTACCTCAAGCGACGTGTACGCATTGGGATCGCTGATCTACCACGCCATTGCCCTGAGACCTCCATTCGAAGGTCAAACGATCGAGGCTGTGAAAAATCACCACAGAGAGTCTATCGCCGAAGATCTAATTTTCCTCCAACCTGAATGCCCTGCTAAACTAAACAGCCTCGTCAAACATATGCTGATCAAAGAACCAACAGACAGGCCGTCTTTTCGTGAGGTTCTCAACGAACTGATCTCGATCGAAATCGAATACTTAAGCGACTCAACGCTACTACAACTTTAACCCTGGCTCGCCATCTTGCTATCAAGACAATCGACTATCCCCCCTCGAGCCGCTCCTAGTTCAGCCACAGACACTTCAGGCTTGGCGAAATCTGCGTCACTATAAAGTGATGCCACGCTGCTCACCATTCCTAGTGTCTTTTTCGGCCTTACTTTCGATTTCAGCCAACAGCTTGGCCACATCTCAGTAACGCTCAGTAACGCTCAGCCCGCTAGGCCGCAGCATCCGTTTTCCCCACAGCGATAGCTCGACACGCCCCTCGCTTCTCACGCGAAAAAAACCGTGGCCAAACTGCCAACATTAGCCAAGCACTTGACAAAATCTCGAGAAGGATCAAAAATTGACAGCAGAAAATGTAGCCAATGCTACATTTTCTACAGCCCCGGATATCAACCCCGAGCTTAAGTCATATGAAACGTACTCCCTTCAAATTAATTCAGTGCTTCGAAATGACCCTTCTCCTGCTGGTCACCTCGACGTTCGGCATTGGCTCGGAAGCTTTAGGACAGGACGAGGACTCATCAAAAAAGCTGACCCTCGTTTGCTCGACGACTCAAATCGCCGATTTCGCAAGAAACATTGTCGGTGACCGCTGGGAAGTGATTTGCGTTCTAGCCCCCGGCGAAGATCCTCACACCTATGAAGTTGGAAACGACGATGCATTGTCGGTTGCGAGAGCGGACCTCTGCCTGGAAAATGGGTGGAACCTTGAAGGGCATTCATGGATGAAGCGGCTTGCGACCAACGCAAACAAACCACTGGTTACTTGTGTAGAAGGCGTTAAGCCGCTGATGCTAGATGCAAATGGCGAAACAGTGAATGATCCTCACGCTTGGTTCGATACCAGCAACGCATCGATTTATGTTCTCAACATTGTCGATGCTGTCAGCAAGATTGACCCATCCCATGCTGCTGAGTACAAGGCTCGGTCCAAACTGTATCTTATTCAAATTCGAGCACTCAACCAATGGATCGCGCGACAGGTCACCGCAATCCCGAAGGCTCGACGGATTCTCGTAACTCACCACGACGCTTTTGGATACTTCAGCAAAGCGTACGGCTTTCGAGCAATTAGCCCGGTTGGTTGGACGACCGGTGAATTAAGTGGTGTAGCGATTGATCAGAAACAGAAAATTGTTGAGCAGATCCGCGAACTTGGGGTTAAAAGTATTTTCGTTGAAACCACGATTAACCGCGAGTTGCTCGACGACATCGCTCGCGAAACAGGGATTACCGTCGGCGGCGAACTTTACTCTGATGCGATGGGAGGGCAGGGGACCGCTGGCGAGACCTACATCGGGATGATGCGTGAAAATGTTTTGACAATCGTTGAACACCTCAAATAAGCAGGAACATGTCATGCGTCCTATTCTTGCTATCCTGTTGTCAAGCCTCCTAATTGGAGGAGTTTACAGCTACCTCTCATTTTCCAACAGCGTGCGCCGCCCGCCGCTCACAATTGAGGTAACCGAAGCAAAAGGGACGTACACTCTCGAAATCGAACGGACCTTCCGCTGTGTCGCCGATCCAATCCTCGAGGAACCTGCTCTCGCCGTCCAATTTGGACCGAATCAGATCTATATACGCGAGGACGACGTCCCAATTGAAGAACGGATTCTGATTGGACCAATTGAGGGTGTCGAAGAAGGTGAAAATGAATTTCTCATTACCGCCACGATGGATGAATTTTTTGAAACGCTAGGCGTTTTAAAGGTCACAGTCTTTCGCGGCGATACTCCGCTGACATCTAAAATGTTCGCCAGCGAATCAGGTTTGACATCGATCACAGGCCCCCTTGTTTTTAACTCGGAAAAAACTGCCCCACCCCCTCACCAACACTGAGAACTCGACACTGAAACTTTCCGCCGGAGTCCCCTCAAAAACGAGGCAATGCTGACTTGACTAAGACACCAACCAATCAAAACCGCACAGCCCAAACGGCAGCCATTGAAGTCAGCCAATTGACAGTAAGTTACGGCCCCGTTCCCGCATTGTTAGACATCTCAGTCACCGTTGAACCGGGAAAACTGGTGGGAGTCATCGGGCCCAACGGCTCGGGGAAATCGACGCTGATCAAATCCATTCTTGGTTTCATAAAACCGGATGTCGGCTCGGTAAAAATATTTGGGGAAAACGTCGCTAACGTGAAAGGGAAAATCGCCTACGTTCCACAGCGTGGTTCGGTTGACTGGGATTTCCCAATCACAGTTCGCGAGGTTGCGGTCATGGGGCGATATGGCAAACGTCGCTGGTGGAAAGATCTAAAAAGAGAGGACTATCAGTTAGCCGATGCGGCCTTGGAAAAAGTCCGTATGAGCGAATTTTCGCGGCGGCAAATAGGCCAACTTTCGGGCGGCCAGCAACAGCGTGTATTTATGGCGCGTGCGTTAACGCAAAACGCAGACATTCTCCTACTGGACGAACCGTTCGCGGGAGTTGATGCAGCCACCGAGCGGGCCATCCTCGACGTCTTACAAGCCACGAAACAGCAGGGAAAAACCGTTATTGTCGTCCACCATGACCTTTCAACTGCAGCCGAATACTTCGACCAAATCATCCTACTGAAACAACGACTCTTTGGTTTTGGCAGTCCTCAGCAAGTGCTCCAACCAAAATTACTCGCCGATGTTTACGAAGGCAATATGAAAATTTTCGCTGAGCTCTCAACGACCGATTAACACAATTACAACTTCGTCATAGGCGTGCGGTTTTGCAACGCTCACGACACCCTTTTTTACAATCACTATTTAAGCGGACCAATGACTTGAACTGGCTCGAAGAATTGCAACTTGACTATGGCCACATGATCCGCCCTCTGATCGTTGGTACGCTTGTCGCTATCGTCTGTAGCGTCATCGGTTGCTTTATAATTTTAAGAAAGATGTCATTTCTTGCCGACGCAATCGCTCACTCGATGCTGGCAGGTGTAATTGCCGGTTACCTCATCATTAAAATCCTATTCGGCCAACAGGATCCACACTTAGGCGCCATGCTGGTGGGAGCCATTCTTGCCGGCGTCGCCACCGTTGCGATGGTTGGCCTCGTGACTCGATTCTCGCGCGTAAAACAAGATACTGCGATCGGAATCATGTACACCGGTATTTTTGCCATTGGTGCGTTTGCCATTTCCATTCGCTCCATTGGTCAACATATTAAAGTCGACATTTACCACTATATTGTCGGCAGCGTGCTCTCCGTCCCGGATGAAGAGTTTTGGTTGCTCGCGATTGTAGCATCCGTTGTGCTCAGCGTTGTCATTCTGTTTTACAGACCGCTTCAGCTAACCAGTTTTGACCCAATCATGGCCGCATCGATTGGCATTCCGGTTCTCGCTGTGGAGTACCTCTTAACCGCCTGTACGTCTCTGGTGGTCGTCAGCGGAGTCCAAATCGCTGGCGTCATCTTGGTCGTTGCTTTAATTATCACACCAGCGGCCACTGCCTACCTGCTCTCCGATCGCCTCGACCGAATGATTCTTTATTCCGCCATTTTAGGAGTACTCGGGTTTTGGTCGGGCTTCGCTCTGGCGACCATTGTTGGCGCCTCTCCAGGAGCGTCCGTTGTTGTCATGATGACGTTTATTTTTCTTATTACATTGACCCTCTCGCCCCGGTATGGCTTACTCGCTGACTGGATCCGGAAATCAAGCGCGATCCCCCAAGAAGTCATGGAAGATATCCTTGGAGTAATCTTAAGGTTCCCCCAAAGTACAATTCCTATCGAAGAAATTGAAAAATTAGTCACCACAAGAAATCTAAAAATCAGACGAGCAATTTCACTTCTCGCCCGGCAGCGACTAATTGAAATTTCCAACAATCAGGTTCAGCTTACCGCCGATGGCCGCATCGAGGCCAACCGCCTGGTCCGCGCCCACCGGTTGTGGGAAACCTATCTGGAGAAAACTGGAACCCCGGAAACGGAGCTTCACGATATCGCTCATAAATTAGAACACATTAGCGATCAAGCTACCGTTGCTTATCTTGACGATAAACTGGGACATCCACTTTCTGATCCACACGGGTCCATCATTCCAACGGATCAATCGCAGGTTGGAATTAATCGTTCCTTTATTTCGAGCCTAATGCGAGACGGCAACCGCGCGGTCGTCGAACAAGTTGGAGAAACTGCTCAAATGTGCGGACTGAACGCGGGCGATTTGGTGACCATGGACCGGCGATCTGCAGATGGGAATACGTGGGTTCTACTTGACGCCGATGGCAATTTTATCGAATTGAATCACGACCAAGCAGACGCCATCATCGTGCGACTGACGGAACAAACTACAGACTAATCCCCGTCGATCTGGCTATGAATTTAGCATCGCGAGAGGCTAACTTTTGATTGAACGAGTTGCCGCCATATCCCCAATATATTTTCCAACGGGGTAAGCTTTCCAGTGATCTTCGTAGTACCCGATGACCCGTAATCCAGCTTCTAACTGCCCCCCAATTTGATCACTCAAACTGTGCCCAAAACACAGCGGCTCCCGTTCTGCGATGTATTTGGCTTTATCTGAGGACGAAATACTCGTTAACTCAGAATAGGGAATTGAATGTTTGACAATTAACTCCCCCTTTTCGATTCGATTTTGGTCAAACACATAAAACACTGGCTTGGTAAAACCGGCCAACAACTGCCCACCATGGCGGAGCACCCGAGCCGCCTCCTGCCAAACGGGAAGGACATTTGGAACAAAGCTGTTGGAACAAGGATGTACAATCAAATCAAATGACTCATCTTTAAAATAAGACAAATCGCTCATATCGCCTTGCACACTTTCGATTGTCAAACCGTCTCGCTCAGCGACCAACTGATCCTGCTTTAGCTGTTCCTCGGAAAGGTCGAACACGGTCACACTCGCGCCAGCCGCAGCTAAAATCGGAGCCTGCTGACCTCCACTTCCAGCCAGACAAAGGACCCGGCACGGACTGGCTGAGAAATCAGGAAACCATTCTTTTGGTACAGACCGATGAGGAGTCAAAACGATGCTCCAATCCCCCTCGCGAGCCCGTTGGACTTCTGCGGCACTAACGGCTACCGTCCACTGATTATCAGCGTGAACTTGCGCATTCCATGCCGCGCGATTGTAGGCCAACAAGTCCGCTTCCGGATCGGGAATACTGGATTTTTCCATTAACCGCCACCTCCTGAGTTACGTCCGTTCAAACATCCATTTGTCGAATTAACTCGAACAATCTAAGTTTCACAGAAAACCAACCGCAATCCGAGACAAACAAAGTTTTAGTCGATCAATTGGGTAGAATCCAGCCATGAGAATCCCACGAAAAGACTTTCGAAACGAACTCTTGGAAGTTATCAACTTCAAAGTAGAATACAGATCCGACTGGGCACGCACGCGTACGATTCGTACCGACCCAAGTATTACTGATCCCCTGTTATCGCACTAAGCAGATGGCCAAACTCTATTTTTACTATTCCGCGATGAACGCCGGCAAGAGCACGACGTTACTTCAAGCGGCCCATAACTATGAAGAACGCGGCATGCGCGTTTTATTATTCACGCCTCAAATTGACGACCGCGCCGGCGTCGGGAACATCTCTTCCCGACTTGGCTTGACCCGCGAAGCCTTCAGTTTTGATGCCGAATTCGATCTGTTTGTGCAAATTCGGGATGAGCAAAAGAAGTCCCAAATCGCCTGCGTATTTATCGATGAAGCTCAATTTCTAACCTCCAAACAAGTCCTTCAATTAACCATGGTTTGCGACCGGATTGGCATTCCGGTTCTTTGCTATGGTTTAAGAACTGACTTCCGCGGTGAGCCATTCGAGGGAAGTAAATACCTACTCGCTTGGGCCGACGTCCTGGGTGAAATTAAGACCATTTGCTACACCGGAAAAAAGGCAATCATGAACGCTCGTCTCGATGAGTCGGGAAAGCGGGTCACCGAAGGTGAGCAGGTCGCCATTGGCTTAAATTATGTTTCCCTGTCGAGAAAAGAATTCGGGCTCGAACAGGTTTCCCCCATTCAGTACCGTCCGCCAGAAGAATAATTCTTCAGCTATTTTTGTCCTGCTGGCTCTGGAACCGCGGGGGCAACCATAGCTTCGCTCTCGACTGAAGCAGAAACACTTAATGGAACCGCCCGCTGGTCATAAGCACCTAAACTCAATGGGCTGACGTCGCGGCTATTAAAGTTCAAGGGGCCCTTCTCAAAACGCGGAGCCTTCTCAACCGCATTCGCCCGGGCATTCTCAGACCACTCTCCCTCGGTCAAAAATATATTGTACCGACTAAGCAATGTTCCTGTCGTGTACACATAGTTAAGAAGTGCTTTGTTATATTCGGCAACGGAACGGTGCACGCGACTCTCGGTATTCGCTTTTCGCTGTTGAGCGTCGAGTAAAAAGAAAATTTGATCCTGTCCTTCATCGAACCTCTTCTGCTTTGGATTGATCTCCTCTTCGGCAGCAATTCTTGCATCAAAGTTTGTTCGCAAAGACGCAATCGATCGATCAACTTCGGTAAATGCTTGATTCAAATCAAGCAAGATCTGTCGTTGCTGTTCATTCAGCAAAGTTCGCTCTCGCACCAGTTTCAATTCGGCATTTCGAATCGAAAGATGCCCAATCCGATTTCCAATCGCGCCACCGAATTCAAATCCTAGCTGCCAATCGTCAAGATTCCCTTTAAACATGTCATTAAATGCTCCGCCATTGGGCGAATCCTGGGTGCCAAACAAATTGCGACCGAAGCCTCTCGCTCCATACTGACCCGTTAAATCAAATCGCCATTTATTGAGTGCTTTAGCTGCCAGCAATTCTAGTTCACGTTGGCGAACCACCCATTTTTGACGCCTAATTTCGACCCTTCGATTAAGAGCATCCACTTGAGACTGTTCCCAGTCAAAAGCGACCGGTGCCAAAGCAGGATCTGAAGTTGGCAAAATGATTGTTCCATCACTCGCTGGCAAATTCATCAGTCGGCGGAGATCACGATCCGACCCCAATACACCTTTCACCCCATTCAATTGCCCGGTCAAAATATCCTGTGCCTGAACCTGAAAATTAAAATACTGCTGACGAGCAAGCGCTTCATCATCGGGGCGACCAACGCCTTCGTCCAACCGCCTTTTGCGATTATCCCAGGCCTCCTGGGCCGAATCGCGAGCACCAATCTTCGTATCGAGGTCGCGGTATGAGAAATATAATTCCCAGTAAGTATCCTCAACATTACGAACCAGATTACGGACCGCCACTTCGAAATCTGCAAGAGAGACATCACTTCTAATTCGGGCAATTAGGACGCCGTTGTAATTTCCGGGGGTAGCGTTGGGACCAGCAATCCTATTGACCGCCGAACCACGCCCACGCCCCAAGGGCTGTCGAAATTCAAGCTGCGTCACCATGTTGTAATTGCTATTAAAAATCGCGAACGGATTCGCATTACGGTTATAATCAGTCAAATTTCGAATTCCGTACGATGCCCCCGATGCAGTCTGCTTACCAATTCCAAAATTAAAGTTCGAAGCATTGGTCACCGCGCCGCCTAAGAATGCTTGATTTATAAAACGCTCGCGACGGCTGTACAGCAAACTTGAATCGACTTGTGCATCGAAGGCTGAGAGCGCTGCTTCGACACTTCCCAAACCCGTTTCATTAATCGCTTGATCGTAAAGCGTGGTTGCAGCCTGTGGGGAATTGACGACGAGCCCACCAAGCTTTTGCATGACCTTAGAATTAGCAAGAGCCATCTCAACGCATTGCTCTACCGTCATCTCAAGGGGCGTCAAATCTTGGAAATTTGAAATGGTTACCGGCGGTCCGGAAAGATACTGCAGACCATCGGTTCCTTCTTCATCCTCAAGCTCTGGATACTCGATCTGCTGCAAAAGCGATTGACAAGGTGAGCAGTCGCCCGAAAAATCGACCACCTGTTTGGCTCGATGCTGGCACCCGACCAACGAACCTGAAATGAAGGCTAATAACAGAACACCGTAAATTTTCGAAAATTGACGCGTGTTTAAGATGTCCACAGGAAGACCAAGAGTCATGGCTTGCTCGTAAGATTGGCAGAACTGTTAGGATTAAACTATCCAGCAATGACAACTTCATCGGAATAATCATGCCCAAATATCATGATGATCCAGATAATCGGACGACTCTAGCTAACCCGCAAAAACACCCCATTCCCCGCATACCCCCACAGAGCAACCAAGCAACACGCCGAACCGATCGCCGGAGCACCCAAGACGCTAAATCCTACCTTCACGCGTCTCACGGGAAATGAAACCGAAGCCAGTATTAAGCTGACCAGTTTGACCGCATTAGCGAGGGAACAACTGGCGCTGCTTTGTACACGGAACCACGTCTCCGGGGCGGCAGAAACCAAGGGGATAATCGCAGCTTCCCGGAGCGTCTCGCCGCATGTGATACGGCAAAAGAACGGCCGAAGTAAAGAAGTTTGCGGTTGAACGGATGGATTCAAGCCGCTCCCCTGAGGTCTGGCCATATCTCTCCAAAGCAACGTCTTCGAAATATAATGGCTGATAGCGAATGTCAGGAGCGACCCAAGCAAAGACCTTCAGTTCAGGCGAAAATTCACTCCAGACATTTTTTTGGGTTGCCATCAACTCACCAGCAATCCCCTTGGGCGCCCCCTCTTTCTCACGGACATTGAGGCTGATCGCAGCAATCGATTTTCTTGGCCATTGACCAGCTTTAAACAAATCAGCGATGTCATCCCCCCCCAAAGCCGCCGTAAGCTCATCGTCTTCGGCTTTCTGGAGATTTTTCAACAAATCATCATCTTGCCTGGAGGTAAAATTAGACTTGCTGCTCACGTTACCCACTCGGATGGGTTGCATCGCAGGACGCTCGGTCGCCACTTTCACAATCGATAAATCGTTTTGAGAATAAGTCTCTTCCCCAGAAAACAAAACAAACGAAAAACAGGCTGTAATTGTCAGTAATTTACTAGTGGTTTTGTTCATAACTGGAACCAATGCAGGATGAAAAATGTCGTCTGCTTGTGTTTATCGACCACCACGACCCTCCAAATCTAAAAAACTAGCATGTTGTGATTGACCCGTGCGATCCAAAAGCACACCTCAATCGTCAATTTTTAACCAAAGTAAACGCCTTACCTAGACGGAAACACTGAACAATTGCCCCCCTCATACTAACCCCCTTTTTGATAAGCTAAATTATCGCTTAGCGGGGACAAAGCACTCGGTTGCTCTTACAGGGCCGAATTAGCCCGAATGCAATATTTATGTATAAATTCACACAAAAAAAAGAGTGCCGCTCGAATCGCTATCCGTCCTTCGTAAACCATTAGACATCAATCACTTACAACTCATATACGACTCGGGATCGTGGATTTACCATGATGTCTTCGTTAAAATCAAAATTGCAACATCTTGATTAATCGTTACCAATTCACGCAGGCAATCTCGCATGAATCGTTAACGATCAAACAAGATAAAGAACTGAACAAGTCTAAGTTGAATAAATAAATTTCTAGTCAGGGAGACAGGAATGAAGTGTCGTGACAATATGCTGAGCCGTCGCAACTTACTAACCGTTGGTGCAGTGGGTGGCATCGGACTGACGTTAACCGATTTCTTCCGATTGAAAACTGCCCAAGCGGATCAAAAGAATTACGAATCCAAAGAGGGAACCGCGAAGTCCGTCATCTACATCTTCCTTCCGGGAGGGATGGCGCAACAAGAATCATTTGACCCCAAACCATTCGCTCCGCTGGAGTACCGAGGGCCGATGCGGAGCATCGCCACGAAACTTACGGGCGTCCGAATCAACGAGATGTTTAAGCAGACGGCAAATATCGCTGACAAGCTCACCATCATTCGCTCGATGACCCACGGCGAGGCAGCCCATGAACGCGGAGTGCACAACATGCACACCGGTTACCGGCCCAGTCCCGCTTTAACCTTCCCAAGTATGGGAAGTGTTGTCTCTCACGAATTCGGGCCTCGTAACAATCTTCCCCCTTATGTTTTGATTCCCAATCAAACCAATCCATATCAGGGAACCGGTTATTTGAGCTCATCGTTTGCAGGGTTCAGCATTGGCGCGGATCCAGCCGCCGGTGGATTTAAAGTTCGCGACCTCGAGCTGCCTTCTGGAGTGGATACCGCTAGATTTGACAAACGCCGAAAACTGCTAGATGTCGTCAACGGTCATTTCCGTGAAAAAGAAAAATCAGATTCGCTTGATTCTCTCGACACTTTTTACAACCGCGCTTATAGCCTAATCAGTTCGCAGAAGGCCCGCGAGGCGTTCGACATTGAAAAAGAAGATCCGAAGTTACGAGACCGTTATGGTCGTAATACTGCCGGCGCTCGAATGCTGTTAGCACGACGCCTCGTCGAATCCGGTGTCCGATTTGTTACGATGACTTATGGAGGCTGGGATCACCACGATAGCATCGACAGAAACATGAAGCGTCAAGTGCCGGCATTCGACCAAGCCTACGCGACCTTGATTAGTGATCTCGAATCACGTGGTTTACTCGATTCCACATTAGTTGTTGTCGCCTCCGAATTCGGTCGAACTCCCAAGATCAATCAAACCTCGGGTCGGGATCACTGGCCAAAAGTGTTTAGCTCCTTGATGGCTGGTGGAGGTATTAAAAAGGGACAGGTTTACGGCAAGTCCAATGCAACCGCGAGCGAGCCTGAAGAGGATGCCCTTGGTGTTCAAGACTGGGCGACCACTATTTATAAATGCCTAGGAATCACGGCAGACAAAGAACTCATGGCACCGGGGGCACGGCCGATTGAAATCGTCGACGGTGGAAAAGCTCGTGAGGGCCTTTTAGCTTAGGCTTACCTACGCCGAACGGCATTATTACTCACGCCAATTCCTTCAGGCTGCAAACGCAACAACCTGTATCTCACTTCCGCAACGCAGGAACTAAAATGATCGAAAATTTTCGGAACACATTTCGGAAGTCCACCTTGTTATTCGCTGTATTAACAGCGTCTGTATTGCTCCCATCGTTAGCAACTGCTTCGACACCTCGTCTAAATACGATCTTACCGCGTGGCGTTAAAGCTGGCGGGGAATATGTACTCAAATTTTCGGGCTCACGGCTCTCTGGTGCTGAACAAGTCTTTTTCTACGACACTGGGATCACAGTTGTTTCCATTGAACAGGTTGATGCCAATAACGTGAACGTCAAAGTTAACGTCGCAGCAGACTGCCGCATTGGTGAACACGTAGCGCAGGTGCGAACCAGAAATGGAATCTCCGACTACCGCTCGGTTTTTGTTGGAAGGCTACCAGAAGTTGCCGAAGCCGAACCCAACAATGAGCTTGGCGAAGCACAGAAAATCGAAACGAATGTAACGGTTACCGGCATCGTCACAAATGAAGATATTGATTACTTCCGAATCGAAGGCAAAAAAGGGGAACGCATTTCCGTCGAAGTGGAAGCGCTTCGACTTGGATTTCTGTTTGACCCTGCCATCGCATTACTTGACAAAAATCGATTCGAAATCGGTGCTTCGGATGATACGCCGCTAACAAAGCAAGACAGCTTTTTATCGGTCTTGTTGCCCGAGGACGGGGAATACTTTGTAACGGTTCGCGAATCGTCGTTTGTTGGCAACTCCAGCAGTCGTTACCGCCTGCACGTTGGCAATTTTCCCCGCCCTGCCGCTGTCTATCCTGCTGGTGGTAAACCAGGAGAAAAAATCAGCCTGCAATTTATCGACACTTACCAGCCTGGCGAACCAATTCGCGCAACCACACACGAAGTACAACTGCCTGCTGGCGACGGCTTTCGTGGCGGGATCTTTTGCTCTGATGATGCTGGTGCATCTCCCAGCCCAATGCCTTTCCGCTTGACTGACTTAGAAAATCATCTCGAAGCCGAGCCCAACAATCAGTTCGGGGAAATGCCAGTCCTTACCCTACCGCATGCGATTAACGGAATCATTAGCGAACCTGGAGATTATGACTACTTCAAATTCAGTGCAAAAAAAGGACAGGTCTGGGATGTCGAGTGTTATGCACGACGAGTAGGCTCAGGACTTGACCCTGTGATTCATATTTTTGACGCCAATAAAAAGACACTCGCTGGCAATGACGACGCTAAGCGACCGGATAGCTACCTGCGATTCCAAGTACCCGCAGACGGCGAGTACTACGTCCGAGTGTACGACCACCTGCGGCGTGGACAACCTGATTTTGTATATCGAATTGAACTCACCCAGCCCCAACCGGAATTTTCGCTGGGCATCAATCGCATCGATCGTTACTCTCAACAACGGCAAACAATCGCTGTTCCACAAGGAGGGCGATTTGCAGTTCTAATGTCCGCGCAGAGAAAAGGATTCGGGGGCGAGATTAACTTACTGCAAGACAACTTACCCAATGGTATTAAAGTAATCTCCAAGCCAATGCACAAAAGCTTGAATCTAATGCCTGTTGTATTTGAGGCTTCGCCCGATGCCGCAATTGGTGGCACACTTGTTGATTTCCGCGGGCAACATCAGCTTAACGAAAGCAAAGTTATCAATGGAAGCTTTAAAAACTTTGCCGACTTCGTTCTTGGCCAACCCAACAACTCAGTCTATTACGGCTGCACAGTCGACAAACTTGCTTTTGCCGTCGTAGAGAAACTGCCGTATTCAATCGAAATTGTCCAACCCAAAGTCCCGTTAGTTCGCAACGGACAAATGTCGATCAAAGTCATTGCCCACCGGGATGAAGGATTTGAAGATCCAATCAACCTTCAATTTCCATTCCGCTCACCGGGCGTTGGCACAACCTATCAGATCGTCATGCCCAAGGGTAAATCAGAGATCAATTATCCACTGAACGCCAATTCGAATGCTTCCATTGGCAAGTGGCCCATGTATGTCATCGGCAACTCTAACTTCAAAGGTCCCGCCTGGTCGGCCTCACAATTAGCGGAAATTGAGATAGCCGAACCGTTTGTTTCGACCTCGATCGCGAGGATGAGTATTGTTCGAGGTGAGTCAACACAACTGATTTGCAAACTGAATCAACTCAAACCGTTCGAAGGCGAAGCGACTGCCGAGATTTTAGGCATTCCAGCCAACGTCGTAATTGACACTCCTAAAAAGTTCACTAAAGACACGAAGGAAATTGTCTTTAATGTTCAGACCAACGAAAAAACGCCTTTCGGGAAACACTCTGGCGTTTTTTGTCGGGTCACGATCACCCAAAATGGAGAGCCCATTGTTTCCCGGGCTGGGAACGCGATTCTGCAAATCAACAAACCGCGTCCTCCCAAACCTCCAGTCCCACCCGTCGTTGCTACCACCAAACCGGCACCCGCCAAAAAATAACCAACTCGCTGACTCCGTCAACTCGGTGAATTTATCATGAAACATTATTACCAAATCTCCATTCGTACCCTTGCGGCGTTGTGCGTCGCGAGCACCATCTCGCTCTCTTTCCAAGGAACGGGTTTCGCGGAAGACGATAAGAAACCAACTGCCAATACTCCCTCCGGAGTTGAGCCCGTCGCCCAGCCGTTAATTCCTGTGGTAAAAAACGCTACGCCTGTGAAGCTCGAAGTCTTCCCAAGCGATATCTTGTTGTCGAATCTTCGCGATCGCCAATCCATTGTCGCTCAGATGGTGTATTCCAATGGAATCACAGTCGACGTCACAGATTTAGTTAAGAGCCAAATTGGTAGTGGGGCCATTGTAAAACAAGAGGAGGCCACTTTTCACCCTGTGGCCGACGGCGAAACCACCGTCAAATTCTCAATCGAAAACTTTAACATCGAACTTCCAGTCAAAGTCGCCAACGCGGCCAGCAATCCACCACTGAGCTTCACGAATGATGTTATGCCGGTATTTTCAAAATCCGGTTGCAACGCAGGAAGTTGCCACGGTGCTGCGAGAGGGAAAGATGGATTTCGACTCTCCCTTTACGGCTTTGACCCCAAAGGTGACTACCATCGTTTGACTCGTGAGATGCTTGGGCGGCGGGTCGATCTTGCCGTTCCTCAGGATTGCCTGTTGATTAACAAGGCCGTGGGTGCTGTTCCTCACTCTGGGGGAGAACTCTTTAAACCCGGCACAGAATACTACAACACCCTTTTAAATTGGCTCGAAGCAGGAGCCTCTTTTGACGAAGGTAAAGTTCAAAAAGTTGTCGGCATCGAATTGTATCCCAAAAATGCAGTTCTCAACGGCCCTGATTCAAAACAACGTCTCACAGTGCGTGCAAAATACGAAGACGGTTCTGATCGCGACGTAACCTCGCTCGCCTATTTTTCGACCAACAACGACAACTCAGCCTTGGTTTCCCAAGACGGGTGGGTCACGGCTAAAAACCGCGGTGAAGCATTTGTAATGTGTCGCTTTGACACACATACCGTTGGAACCGATGTCATTGTTCTCCCCAAAGACGTTGAATTCACATGGAAGGACATCCCCGAAAACAATTACATCGACCAGCGCATCAACGAAAAACTACGCAACTTGCGGATCCAACCTTCCGAGCTATGCTCCGACGTAGAGTTCATCCGAAGAGCGTCGCTCGACATCTGCGGTATCGTGCCGACTCCGGAAAGAGTCAACCAGTTCGTTGCCGATGCGGCACCCGACAAACGGGCTAAATACATCGACGAAATGCTGGCCCGAAAAGAATTTGTCGAAATGTGGGTCATGAAATGGTCTGAACTTTTACAGATTCGTTCCACGCGTCAGGTCAGCTACAAGGCAACACTGCTTTACTATGACTGGCTAAAATCAAAAATCGCAAACAATGTTCCCGTCAACCAAATGGTTCGTGAACTTCTTGGATCGCAAGGAGGAACATTTACAGTTCCAGCGACAAATTACTATCAAAACGAGCAAGACAATCTCAAAGTTGCGGAAAACGTCGCGCAGGTTTTCCTAGGGATGCGGATTCAGTGCGCCCAATGTCACAATCATCCATTCGATCGCTGGACGATGGACGACTATTACGGTTTCGTAGCCTTCTTCTCACAGGTTGCCAGGAAGGCAAGCGAAGATCCGCGGGAACAAATTGTCTTTAATCGAGGCAGTGGAGAGACCAAGCATCCAGTCACCGGGCAAAACATGAAACCCAAATTCCTCGGTGGCATCGAACCCGAAACGAAAAGCAAAGACCGCCGGGCTGTCGTTGCTGACTGGATTGCTTCCGCCGACAATCCTTACTTCGCAAAAAATCTGTCAAACATCGTTTGGGCTCACTTTCTAGGAAAAGGGATTGTCGACGAAGTTGACGATGTTCGGGTCAGTAACCCTGCAGTTAATCCACAACTCCTTGATGAACTCGGAACGAAGTTTAAAGAATACGATTACGACTTCAAAAAACTGGTCCGCGACATATGTAATTCAAGGACTTACCAGCTAAGCACAAAAACGAATGTCACTAATGAATCGGATTTAACAAACTTTTCCCATGCTTCACTCCGCCGAATTCGAGCCGAAGTATTGCTTGACGTGATTAGTCAAATTACGGAAACAAAAAACAAATTCCGTGGATTGCCGCTTGGCTCGCGTGCTGTGCAAATCGCAGATGGCAACACGACCGATTACTTTTTGACGACTTTCGGTCGTGCCAAACGCGAATCCGTCTGCTCTTGTGAAGTCATCATGGATCCAAGCCTGTCTCAGGCTCTACACCTGTTAAACGGTTCTACAGTAAATACCAAAATTAAACAGGGTAAACTCATCGAGCGTCTGGTTGCCGAGGAAAAAACTCACGATCAAATTTTGAATGAAATTTACCAACGGTGCTTCTCCCGATTGCCAACCGAGAAAGAGCGAACTGCGATTCAGCAAGAGATCTCGACTCAGGAAAATAAAACCCAAGCCTTGGAGGATATCCTCTGGGCTCTCTTAAACTCTCGCGAATTTGTTTTTAATCACTAGTATTTTAACTTCGATGCCACAATGAACTGCCACTTGAAACGACTTACATTTCAAACTGTCAAACTTCAGTCCACTGCACTCGCGTTGGTTGCCTGCTGGATGGTTACGTCCGTCGCCACCGCTGACGACAAGGCCCCTGAAAAAGTAACTTTTGATGATCACGTCAAACCGCTGCTCGTGCAACGCTGTTCAAGTTGCCACAACGGCCAAAAGCGAGAAGGCGATCTGGATGTCACCAACTACACCAATCTCATGCAAGGCGGGGGAAGTGGCACCGTAATTGAGCCACAGGATGCCTCCGGGAGTTACCTCTATCAGTTAATCACACACGAGGAAACGCCTGAGATGCCGCCCAGCGGAACAAAAATCCCCAATCCGGAAATCCAGTTGATCGCGAAATGGATCGACCTAGGTGCGCTCGAAAACAGCGGCAGTGTCGCCGCCAAAGCCAAACCAAAATTTGATATGTCGATGAGTGCCAATCCCACGGCCAAACCAGAAGTCACTCCGATGCCGCTTCGGATTTCCTTGGAACCGATCATCAAAACGCCACGCCCTTCTGTGCATGCAATTGCAACTTCGCCGTGGGCGCCGATCACGGCAATTTCATCGCCTCAACAAATCCTGCTGTACAACACTCAAAATCTCAACCTCGCTGGTGTACTCCCCTTCGAAGAAGGAGTTGCCCACTCATTGCGGTTTAGCCGAAATGGCCAATTGTTATTGGCAGGAGGAGGTCGTGACGGTGCATCAGGAAAAACCGTTCTGTTCAACGTACTCACGGGCGAAAGAATCACTACCATTGGCGATGAACTGGAATCAGTTCTTGCCTCCGACATTTCACCCGATCACTCCCTGGTCGCAATGGGAGGCCCGAACAAGCTGGTTAAGATCCTCTCTACCACCGATGGCTCACCAATCGCCGAAATGAAAAAACACACTGACTGGGTCACTGCACTTGAATTTAGCCCTGACGGAAAATTCCTTGCCTCGGGAGATAGAAACGGAGGAATACATGTCTGGGAAGCAGACACTGGCAATGAAGCGTTTACGCTCAAAGCTCATTCTAAATCAATTTCTGGCGTCTCCTGGCGTGCCGACAGCCAGATCTTGAGCTCTGCCAGCGAGGACGGCTCCATTCGACTCTGGGAGCTCACCGAAGGAAAGCAAATCAAATCATGGACAGCTCATGGTACTGGTGTTACCGGAGTTGAGTTTCACCGCGACGGTATCATTTCCAGTTGTGGTCGGGATAAGGTCGCTAAGACCTGGGATCAAAACGGTAAATTGATTCGGCAGTTTGCAGGGCTGACCGACGTAGCCGTTGCTGTATCGCACTGTGATGAATCCAATCGCGTTCTTGCCAGCGACTGGACCGGCAAGCTGACGATTTGGAATGCTGTTGACGGAGCAGCAATTGGTCAACTGGCCTCCAATCCTCCCACACTCACCGAACGCCTCGCTGCCTCCCAAAAGAATCTAACCGCTGCCAATCAAAAACACGCTCCGCTGGCTAAAGTCTTGGCTGAGACGAAAGTTTCACTCAACGGGATGCTCGGTTCGTTAGAGCAAGCTAAACAAGCGCAGGTTCAAACTCAGACAAAACTAGCGAAGATGGAAACGACTTTTAGCACCGCTAAAACACAGTTTGAATCTGCTGCGGCTACTGCGTCATCCTTGCAAACTGAACTGGCTCAGAAGTCTGGTGCGAAGCCCCTGATCAAGGAATCACTGGATAAAGCCAACGCAGCACTCGCTCTTCTGCCTGAAGACGTAGACTTGAAAACCAGCGTCACATCTCTAAATGCCAAGCTCCAACAACTTGATGCGAGAATCAATGAATTAAACGGCTTGGTTGCCAAGGCAAATGAGGCCACAAACGCAATGAAGGCTCAAATGGAATTAGCTGCGAATAACGTCAATGGCACCAAAACGGAAATGCAAAACGTGATCGCAGAAGTTACCAAGCTTAAAGTAGACGTGGAGACCACCCAAAAGAAAGTCGACGTGGGATCTAAAATTACCGCTGCAGCGATGGCCGATGTCCAGCAGGCAACCCAGCAGGTCAATTATTGGAACAGCAATCTTTCTTTCGTCGCAGAGATGAAAGCAATCCAGGCCGAAATCCTCTCGGTTGATACAGATATCGCTGCCAAGAAAACCGCTGCCGATGCAGCGAACACAAAGCTATCCGAAGCACAGAAAACAGCAGACGATGCAATGCGGCAAAAAAAGGAGGCGGAAGCAAAAGCTCAAGCTTTAAAAGAAAAATTATCCAAACTTCGTCAAACACTTTAATGCCGTCTGTCTAATCCCGGCAACGAACTCGATGGTTTAAGCGATAATTTTCTTCGCTACAACGCCGCCAATATCAGTAAGACGGTAAGGCCGCCCTTGGTACTTAAATGTCAATTGCTCGTGGTCGATCCCAAGCAAATGCATAATTGTGGCATTGAAATCATGAACGTGCATCGGGTCTTCTGCGACACCGTAGCCCAGCTCATCGGACTTCCCGTACACGAACCCTTTCTTGACTCCGCCACCCGCCATCCACGTGGTAAAAGCTTCCTTGTGATGATCGCGACCAACGTTCGCAGCCTTAACATCACCTTGTCCCATGGGAGTCCGACCAAATTCAGATGACCAAATAACTAAAGTATCATCTAACATACCACGTTGTTTCAGATCATTAATCAACGCAGCAATTGGACGGTCAACCTGCTTGCATTTAGAAGGCAGTCGATTCGCCACACTATTGTGCATGTCCCAACCTTGATCGAACAATTGGACGAACCGCACTCCTCGCTCTACCAATCGTCTAGCCAACAAACAGTTATTCGCAAATGAACTTTTGCCGGGAGTCGTTCCGTACATCGCATGGGTTTGTTTTGATTCTGATTCGATTTCCATTAACTCAGGAACAGAAGATTGCATCCGGTACGCCAGTTCATATTGATCGATTCGTGTGGCAATCTCTGGATCCTGCAAATTCAAAAGCTGACGTTGATTCAACTCGTTAATAGCGTCAACAGTTCGCTTTCTCGCCTCCGCTTCAATCCCGTTAGGGTTTGATAGAAACAAAACAGGGTCACCTTTACTTCGAAATTCAACCCCCTGGTGCACCGTTGGTAAAAAACCACTACCCCAAGCGCTGTTCCCTGCTCCCAGCACTTGCCCGGTAACCAATACAACAAAACTCGGCAGATTCTTATTTTCACTGCCCAAACCGTAACTCGTCCAGGAACCAATGCTTGGACGCCCAAATCGCTGGAACCCAGAAAGCATCATCATCTGTGCTGGAGCATGATTAAACTGGTCCGTAAAGGTCGCACGATTAAAAGTGATTTCATCAGCAACCTGTTGTAGATGCGGGAGTAGGTTGGAAATCCTTATCCCACTCTGACCACACCGAGTAAACGCGAACTCTTTTTTTGAGGGAGTGCCTAGTAACGATGGCTGCTGACGAATGAATGCTAATTGCTTTCCCTTGAAGAATTCGTCAGGACAGAGTTGACCATTTCGTTTTTGCAATTCCGGTTTGTAATCAAATAAATCAAGATGCGACGGAGCGCCTACCATATGAATATAAATTACATTTTTAGCCCGCGGTGCGAAATGACGCTGAGCAATATCGAGCCCCGATTGGCCAATCGCAGATGAATCTGCCAGTGATGCTGAAAGCCCCAATCCTGACTCCCGAAACAGAGATGCCAAGGCAATTCCTCCAACACCACTCCCAATTCTCTGGAACAGATGCCTGCGTGTTAGCGTCAAATCTTGAGATAACTGCTGATTCTTATGAAGCGACATCTTTTCTCTGTTCACAATTAATAAAAAATAAACCAAACCTACTCAATAATTAATCGTCTCATCTAAGTTTAACAAGACATTGCAAACCACACTTAACGCCGCAAGATGCCCTCTTTCCACAGGAGTCAATTCCGCCATCCCACCTCCTGCGACAACCCTGTTATTATCAAGCAAAGCATCGACGGCAACGCGATCACCTGAGAACCGGTTCAACTCAGCCTCATACAGCTTTTCCAGAACATCTATCTCCTCTGATACAGGAATGCGAGCGACACAACGCTGCATGGCATAAGCAAGCTGTGCCCTCAATTCGCCGGCCTCTGAAGAGTGACTAACAACAGTAAAAGCCAGCGCCACCGCCATTTCGACGAATGCTTGATCATTCAGCAGTGTCAATGCCTGCAGCGGCGTATTACTTCGTGGACGTTCAATCACGCACGCGGCACGATCCGGTGCATCAAAATTAACAAAACTCGGATAGGGCGCCGCACGTCGCCAAATTACATACACGCCGCGGCGGAAACGATCTTCATCTTTTGCCGCGTTCCATTTCGGTCCATTTCGACCTACGGTTCGCCAGATATTATCCGGCTGAAATGGCATCACAGGAGGTCCACCCATTTTCGTGGACAGCAAACCACTTATCGCCAACGCATTATCTCGGATCATTTCGGCCGGCATCCGAAACCGGGGGCCACGCGACAGCAATCGATTCTGAGGATCTCGCAAATTTAATTTTGGATTCGACTGAGAGGTTTGTCGAAACGTGCTCGACATCACAATCAACTTATGAATATGCTTTCTCGACCACCCGGACTCCATCAGTTCAACTGCCAACCAATCCAGTAATTTCGGATGCGACGCTGGATCACTTTGCGTGCCAAAGTCTTCCCCCGAGGCCATCAACCCTCGCCCAAAACAACTGGCCCACCAGCGATTTACCGCCACCCGCGCCAACAGAGGGTTTCTAATATCCACCATCCATTTTGCCAGGCCGAGCCGATTATTTGGCAACTCGCTATTCCATGAATGAAGAACCGCCGGAACCCCTGAGCCAACCTTTTTACCGGGGTTGAGATAATCACCTCGGTTCAATTTAAAGGTCTCACGAGGTTTGTCCATTTCCTGCATGACAAGTGTTGTCGGTGGTTTCAGCGCTGCCAATTTCTTTTGGACAGTCGCAATTTCAGCTTGCAGTTTAAGTAATTCGGGCTGACTCGTATTCAAAAACTCATCAAGCTTTTTCCGCTGCGCTTTGTTCAGTTCCGGTAACGTTAAAATATTTTTAATTTCATCGGATATCCCTAACGTTGTTATCTCATCAGACGTTGCGAGCAAACGAAACCGACCGATCGTCCTGCCGCGGCCATAGTTCTGGTCTAATAGAAAACGAATCCGACCTTGGGACGCTGACAATTTCAGCGGCGTTTTAAAGCCAAATGCCGCCCAGTGATTTTTGAAAAATTGCTGGGCAATCGCCCAACCGGTTTTCTGGTCGCCATCAATCGCCTTGGCGACTTCCCAGTTTTTTTGAGAAAAATCAGCAAAAGCACTATCCAACGCCACCACTTCAAACCCATCTTTTCCCGACGTCTCCGTGGGGCCTGCTGAGACAACCAATTCACTTAGAACAAAATTAGGCCGCTCAACGTCTCCGCGTCCCGGTCCTGTCCCCGGCAATTCTTCATGGGTTAAGGCTTCGATCCGAACCGCCGTAACCACAGGCAACTCGTTCGCCACCTCTACGGCATAGCGACTGGTCCCAGGCAATGAGCCTCCTACCAAAACAGATTGATCGTTGAGAATCCGATGCGATTCGCCACTATTCGTGCTG
>Ga0214479_100247_pt1 | contig 34978 bp, 33 predicted proteins | sample M1_20Mar14CPVII9_5_FD_165054 | JGI IMG/M metagenome (GOLD analysis project Ga0214479, IMG submission 165054) | Marine eukaryotic communities from Monterey Bay, California, United States - M1_20Mar14CPVII9sort6BwellE14 | ecosystem: Environmental > Aquatic > Marine > Unclassified | place: USA...
ATCCCATCGTGTATGGTATATATCATAGTCGAATAGCAACTCCTCATCTTTCTTAATTTCTCTTAAAGAATAGAACATTGACGACGTACTGGATGCTGGGCTAATATTAATAGAATCATCACTACCACCATTCAATAGAACTGATATGTTAATTGCTGTAAAGATATGATATCGTCCATTCGGTTTATCTTTTTGAGTCCATGACCAGTCTGGAAGAGAAGAATTAACAGTGTATTCAATAACCAAGGGGGTGAGGAAGGTTCAGTGGAAAGAGAACACATCATATGAACAAGACTGATCAACTTACCAATCATATCACATGCCTCCTTTCGAGGCAACGAGAATATATAATCTCTCCAGGCCATACCGCTAGGGAATGATATATCCGACTTTGTCCCGTCATGTATCAGCTCGCCCTTTCGAATGTCCCTCGAGGCGAATAAACCTCTTCCTCCAGTGCCATGACCAGCAAAGAATGGCGGGGCTCCTTTACGACCCAAAGTATACCCAAGCGTTGGTGATATCGGATCATTAAACACTGCATCCTTATCAACTATTGCAATATATATTTTTCTAAAGTATTGCCATACTTCTTCTGTGGGAAGTGGTTTGTTTATCTTGCGTGCATATTGTTTACATTGAAAGTATTTTCGTATATCAAAGTATGTCATCCTTTTCCAATCGTCTGGTCTTGGCCATGGTATCCGACCTTCTTCTTTAGATTTAGTATTCTTTTGATTGTTATTGATATTAGATTTAGTATTCTGTTGATTATTGATATCCTTTTGTCGTCGACGACGGCCTTTGCCTTGCTGTTGTGGCAGTGGTGTGTTTTTGATAGTATCAAGACGACGATTTTTATATCGTTCTCTAGAAGCATGTAACATGTCGGTAGTATTATTATCAAGTTCTATCTTTTGTGGTGTACTAATTTCTATTAATGAATTTACATTATTAGCATATCCTGCTCCCTTCCGATGGAAAAGGAGCATAACATACATGTTGAAAGAGATGCATAACATCATAAATACTCCCATTCCATATCTGATCGAAGATGAATGCGTCTTCGAACTATCGTTTATCCTCATGTTTGCAAAAGTTGATTATATGGACAATCCCAATCCTGGGGTACTCAGGTAACAATTGATATACATCAAGTAGGTCTTCCCTCTGCGTCGTCGGGTGTTAGATATATACTATTAAGACTAATACATAAGTCTCGTAGAGTATAATGGCACATGCAATTGCCGCCATGGCCGTCGACTATGATATCGACGGTTGGAAATTTTGTGCTGAGAAGACTGAACGGTGAACATACTAACTTCTTGCTTCACTCTGAACGTGAAGCTAGAAGAGGAGGAAGGCACTCCAAAGGTTAGAAGATCTGTAGATTATTAGCATATACTTCAACTATTGCAATGGCCGCCGTATTAGAACTCAAGGCAAGGCTTGATGCCTTGCTTTCCACCGCTCAAAGAGAGACGACTGACATTGATCTCTTTGCACCCATACCTAAAAGAGAAGAGTGTCCAATATGTATGATTACACTTCCTATCATCAAAGATGGAGCCTTATTTCATACTTGTTGCGGGAAAACTATATGTGATGGTTGCGCCCATAAGAGTTTGATGACCGAGATAGAAAATAATGGCGCATTGGCATGGGACAGACATGTATGCGCCTTCTGTCGGCAGAAAACGGAGAAGTCAGCTAATAAATTTATCAAATTATTGAGAAAACAAATGAAGAAGAAGAATCCTGAAGCATTTATTCATATTGCTGATCGATATAAAAAAGGGGATGGCGTCTTTCAAAGTGATACTAAAGCGCTTGAGATGTATGTATGTGCTGCTGAACTTGGATATGCTAATGCATTTGTATACATTGGACACGTTTATAATGATGGCATGGTTGTGGAACAAGACAGATCGAAAACAAGAGAATATTATGAACTAGCTGCAAAGAGAGGATCTTTAGATGCACACCAAGAGCTTGCGTTTTCACATGACATAAATGGGAATACTACTGAATGTATCAAACATTTGAAAGTAACTGCAAATGCAGGTCACCAAGAAGCAATGGATATGTTGATGAATAAGTACAAAGACAAGTTACTATCAAAGGAGGAATTAACCCGAACTTTACGTGATTTCCAGTCCTCAAATAATGAAATGAAGAGCAACGATAGGGATGAAGCACGTTCTTTCTTTGCTGCTGCTGAAAGAGCTAGGTCTGACGATTCTGTTTCTTCCAAACAAAGAATCTATCATCAGATGCATAACTTATAAAGGCAAACAACAACTCATAGTCAATACAACAATACAGACAACATTATATGATTACATACTATCTATTACAATTATAACTCGGCACCAAGATCTTCAAGATAACCAAACAAAGGATGATCGTGTCCATGATTATCCAACACTAACTCCATTACACTAGAACCGTCTCCAAAGTTGGTTCGTTCATTTACATCGGCACCAAACTCCACTAATAACTGAACAACATCTAGATGCCCTCCTCGAGCTGCTTCGTGAATTGGCATCCAGCCATTGGAGTCTTTGTTGTGGATCATATCTTTGTGGCTGGCATTATCAGTGACCACCTATGTATATGATCAATATCTCCAGTAGCAGCTGCATGGGCAAGCTCTTCTAGTGGTGAGGATGCGGCTGCGGGTGCCTCCTTAGCTCTTCGTATTAATCTTTGTGGTGGATGTTCACGACGCCACTTCTGCTCTTCGGGACTACCCCTCAATATATAGATCGGCATATTCTCACTACCAGTGTCTGTCAATACAGGAGTAGCTCGATCACGGAGTAGTTTACCAGTTGGTTGGAAGTCTAAGGGAAAGAATACCGTCATATGTTAGTACTTGGTATACAAAAGAGACATATATATGCCATATCGGAAGAGAACACTTACGGATGAATATATTGGCAAAGTATCGTCCCTTGAGAGGGAAAGGGCGGCCATGTATCAGACTGTGACTTTCATATAAGACCATGTCGCCAGGTTCCATGGTAACATTAACCGCCAATCCATCCCTACCATATACTTCGAGTGGCCAGTCTTCATCTACATCCTGATCTACATTGATAATACATGACGATATTAATGGATTTCTATCGGCATGGGGTGATAGGATAGCTCCATCGGTGTACTGTCGGATACCATACATACTCGACTCCTCAAGTTCCATACCCGTCCACTCTTCTAAGATTGGTTTCACACCTTGCCATATCTTCTGCTTGAAGCTATAACCTCCACCTCGAAGACTTTGCTCTTCCACATTGACCATATAAGTGGGTGATGACCAGTGATTGACGTAAGTGTTTCCCTTTGGCCACTTCTTCTGTTGTCGATTATCATAGTGAGCCTTCCAGTAGTTCGTGAGTAGATCAAATACATGTTCGGGTGCCTTAACTTTCTTGAACCCAGTGTTCGTGTAGTTCTGCATAGATGCAGGCTGTCGGAGACTCATATCAACACGATCTTGTTCAGTAATATCACATGATTTTGGGTTATCTGGATAGTGTTTTCTACAACCATCCATGAATTTATTGTATATCTCTTGCCGATTGTCCATGAAATCATCTCCCATACTACCCGAGGCGAACCTTGTATAGTGAACGGGAAAAGATACATCTACACCATAGGATGGCTCGTCAAAAGCATTTCTCACTTGTTGATTAGACGATGATGCAGCTGTGGACGTGTTGTACACGGTCAATAATGATATGATAGCCGAGACTTTCATACTTTTGGAGGGGGAAAAGAAGGATACCTTTGTTCGTGATGTTGATGAGATACTAAGAGGATTGTAGTAAGGAGATAACTTGCTGATCACAATATAATAACAGCAAATGTATTTATGAGGGCGTTGATGGATGGATGCTGCAATGCAAGACCGAGGCGGTTCAGAATGGCCAAACGAGAAGGCCGTTGCAATAGGATACCGGCCTCTGAGCAGTATTATATTTCAACGCGAACACTATTATCTGCCAATGACAAATAATGATCAGTGGCCCATAATAAAGCAGATCAGTAAGTGATATGAAGTCTAGTAAAGAGTTATACAGAGTGGTAGTTGTGGCGGTGGCCTTGGTATCATCTGTCGTCGGCCAAAGGAAGAAGAATCTCCACATAAAAAATCACAGTGGAAAAAAGGCCGAGATATATTGGCTAGATGGTGGAGGAGAGATGGTATTGCAAGCTCCGTTTATGGACAATGGACAAGCCCTGTTTCTGAGTAAGTGCTTGTCTTATGTTTTTGATGTGTAGATGATGGTGTATGATAGTATATGATCTGTACATATGATATGAACACATGATATGCACACATGATTTGATTTGATGATGTATAAGGTATACTCACATATAATAAACTTCCCCTATACCAATCCCCAGATTCATATGTAAATCACACGTTTCTTGTACGAGAACTCCCAGATGAGTCTGGTTCATGCAATCCAGGCACTTCTATTGCTCAACCAAGCTTGGCTCCTTGTAAAACAGCGTACAGAACTGTAAATGAGCATGATGATCAAGGTAAGACAGAGATACTACAATATATCAGCCTGTACATATATTCAACCTGTTTTGATATCTAATGATGCTTCACAGTGATTCATATTTTAGAAGACATGGCAGTAGAAGTAGAAGACAGTCATTCCAAGGCTCGAGAGATTACAAACTCAATCACAAATACATGTCAAACAAAAGTAAAGCAGAAGATCCGAACACATGATATAAGTGCAATCGATGCTATCGATGCGTTTGTATCATGTACTAGTCCACTAGCGACACATCAGTTTGAAGAATACAACAAACAGATCAAAGAAGAGGCAAGCTTACGAACACAACTGGCTACTCAATGGGAAGACTATACATGTGCTGATCAGAATCTCCCAACAACAGCTCCAAAAAGTCTACACAACTGGAACTACCAAGGAGAAGATCATACAGTAGGAGTCCTTCTGGACCGTGACGAAGCAAAGATACATTATATAAAGAACTTTATCACTCCTGAAGAATGTGCCGCAATCGAATCAGCAGCTTCTTCCAATCTTCATGAGGCTACGGTTGCTGACGGGGCGGGCGGTAGTCAGCTGATTAGTTCAAGGAAGGCCTTGCAAGCGGGAGTTCGTGTACCCTGGGAAAAGGAACAGGATGGTGATGCTATTGCTGTATTGGCAAGACGCTTATATACCTACGTCAATGAAGCTACAGGATATGGTATTGAAGAAGCTGGACAAGAAGATATAATGTCTATCCAATACGTTGGGAGAGGAGTCTATGATCCCGAACCTGATAGGTACATGCCACACTGTGATGGTCAGTGTGATGGTTTAAAGTTTCAGCAAGCGGGAAGGGTAGCTACGATGGTAATGTACTTTGTGAGTCTCCTGATCGAGGAGGAGCTACCAACTTTCGAAATGTTGGCATCCACATCTTGCCAGAGTCTGGTACGGCGGCGTTCTTTAGTTATTTGGGGTCTGATGGTACAACTGATAACAAACTAACAGAACATTCATGTTGTCCAGTATTAGAAGGCAGTAAGAAGATTGCAGTGCAGTGGTTGAGGTTAGGTGTAGATGAAGAGAATCCTTGGAACTCGTTCAACACATTGAATGTGAAGATAGGTTCAGAGGAGCTGTGAGAAAGTGGTAAAGGATTGATATGTATGTTTTGGGGAGAGATTTTGTATGAGGAAGAGAACCTAGTTGTAGATCAACTTAGTATTAGTGAAATGATAGCTGTGATAGCTCATCAGGTGTGGACCAATTAGTTTTAGAAACTTCTTCCCTCTAGAAGTTTCCCCAAGATGTATTCTACATCTCGCGATGATGTGCGTGAACGGATGATAACAATAGTTGCTCTACATAGGAGAATAATATAATATAATATTATACAACATGAAGTGCCAATCTACTCTATTACTGGCTGCTTTAGCAGCATTATCATCTTCGGTCGTCTGTGCATCTCAAATTACAAACAATGTAGAAGATATCGACTTCCAAACTTTAGACTTGCTCTACACCATCTCTGACACGATTCCTATTGAATATGTTGCAACTCAATCATCACCTGATATTATACTAGCATCAACCTTTCCATCATCTACATTACACGATGAATTCATCAAATGGTCAACTAAATTTAATCGATCATACAAAACATTAGAAGAACATGCCCTTCGTAAAGTTATATGGTTGCAAAATCATTTAGCAATTGCAATACATAACAATGAAGGAACATCAAGTTATACAATGAGTCATAACGACTTTTCCGATCTAAGCAGTGACGAATTCCAACAGCGGTTCTATTTGGGTAAATATAGTCCGGGTGTTAAGTTATCAAAAGGCCGGAGTGATGGTAGTATCCTGCCATCCTTTACATCCACTTCTCGACGTACATTGCGTACAAGTGATGAGACTGGTGAGGAGATTAAAGAAGAGTCAGTAATGCATATTGATGAGAAGATTACAACTGCAGTAGATGCACCGGATTATAAGAATTGGAAAGAGGAAGGTGCCGTTTCATCAGTTAAGAATCAATGGGTAAGTAGTAGGTTGCTTTCTTTGCAGTTTGTTCATAACTATTCATATGCTCACTCTCACTTACACACTCCAATTACTAGTTTTGTGGCGCTTGCTGGGCATACTCTGCAGTAGGAGCTATCGAATCAGCACGTTACATCAAGACTGGTAATCTCACGGAGTTGTCAATGCAGCAGTTGGTGGATTGTGATATGACTGATTTAGGTTGTGGAGGAGGCTTAATGGCACAGGCTTTTCAGTATGAGGAGGATAGTGTTGGTTTGTGTGCCGATCGTGACTATCCTATGGCATATCACAGACACTGGTGAGTTATTCTTGAAGGAATTGGAGAAGTATAACTGATATGCTCATCTCACGTCTCTTATACAATACAGGTTTTGGGGGTGCTACACTGGAATGTACTGCGAACCAGTGCCTAATACTAAGGTAGCTCAGTATTTCAATGTTAGTAAGACGGAAGATGCACTCAAGGGTGCAATTGCCATTCAACCTACATCTGTTGCAGTATCAGCTGGAGCTACTGGAGGTGGATTTATGAGTGGTTGGCAATTCTATTCTGGCGGTATCTTTGATCAAGGATGCGAGACAGTGGTTGATCCACAGACTGGATTGAATCAACCAGCCATTGATCATGGAGTATTAGCAGTGGGTTATGGAACTGTCCCGCCAACTGCAGAGAGTAAAGGAGGAGACTACTTCTTGGTCAAAAACTCATGGGGTGAGGCTTGGGGATTAGATGGGTATATCCAGGTAGCTCGTAATGCTGGTCATGAAGCAGTTGGAGGTTCCTCGTGCATCTTAAGTATGGCTTCACGTCCCTTGATGAGTGACGGTCTTTGAACATAAAGACGGAAGTAGTTGGGTATTGTATAGATTAGTGAGGAAGCAATGTTGTGAACAGTATGTTAAGATGTAATCTAAGTATAAAGTTTGTTTATATAGTATACCACTCTCCTTTCATGTATAGTATAGTATACCGATCTTCTCTCATCAACACGCATTGTCTAATCTCTCCATTTCATCATCGGGAAGTTGTAACCATGACGGCTTATCACGGCAACAGATGTGACAGACTCGATTCAAGTAAGATCCCATCTCTTTTGTACTTTTTGGTAGACTTGTATCATCAAGACTCCCAGCACAAGGCCAGATGAGATCCGGCTGACTATCATAGACAATGGTCAGTACTCCTCGGCAATGCTTACATATATGTCGACTTCCAAATGGCGTAGTTCGGACAAGATTGACTGATTCTTCTGTAGATTGTTGTTTCCATACAAAGCTGTTTTTATCAATGGGTAACCACGTCATGAATGGACCACCTGATAATCTACACAAATTGCAATAGCAATGTTGCAATTGAGTAAGACGAGTAATCGATATCTCATATTGGCACTTTCCACATACATCCACCCGTCCACGTTGTCACAGTTGGCGGCGCATCAGTTTTACTCTTTACTTTCTCGCTATCATCTGGCAATGCATGTAACCATTTGCAACTACTATCTGTATGTATATTGTTTTCAATCTGTTGCAATTGTTCCTTCCATCTGTTTGCGTTTGATTTAGGAATGGTATCTTCTTTCATTGGTCCTAGATTTATCCAGTAGCAGTCGTTGTATTTGTCTTTGGATAATAATTTGGATGAACATTTAGTACAATACCATCTCTCTATACTATCGTCAGCAGCACCTTCCAATGACTGACACGACGATACGAACTTTCCAATATCTTTTTGTCCTTGATGGATATGGATTTGATCTTCTGATACATTGATATAACTTGTATATGCGGCTGTATGATATCTTCTACAACTTTCACAGTAACAATTCCATGCATTCTTCTGGAGATTTACATCCGCAGGTAGTGATATATCAATGATAACTTTTCCACATTTGCATCGAGATTGCAAGATGATATCATTTCCATCAACTGAATGTCTTGAGATTGGACTAGAAGGAATCAGCATTGATAACGATCCCGTCACATCAATTACAAGCAGAAAAAGAAGTAGATATACAATGCCATTAGTGATGTATGATATCACCACCATTGGTTAAGGCAATAGGTAATAACTCGCCGCATATCTGAGAGTACCATAGGTCTGAATAATCTCATAGATCTCTCGCGGCAAGAGAATCTAGTTTCATGTAGAAACTCTTTAAACCTCTCTTGCAAAAAGTGACATACCTTATATTATGCGCACTTCTTCATTCCTTCTTCATTCGTCGTCTATTGAAGGATGAATTATAGGATATAGAGATGTTTCTATTCGTACATTACTAATGATTAGACTACTTATATTCCCAATCCTCTCTTCCCTTACCGAGCCTGTTCCATACAAGCTCAACGAATCGAGTTTTATTCGATCTTTTCTAGAGACCCCACATTTCTTAGACTCTCCGTCCTTCTTCTACTAACTCTGTGTCTGGTAACACTCAAACAGACTACCAATGACCAAATTTTGAGGAATTGATTTACCAATGAAAAGAGGTGAACTAATCACGCACACAATACTATTCTCGTCCATCTGAAGTTGAAGTTCTTTGACCTTCTCCTTTTCATCTTGAGAGATGAAATAATCATTTTTATTCACTACTATTGGCGTTAGAAGACACATCCGTAAGTCAAAAAGAGTAATACATTCAGAACGAGGAAGTTTCAGAGCTCTTAATTGATGATGAATATCATCAGCATGCTCAAGAAACAATCGCTTTTGGGTCATAATCATATTACTCTCAAGATCCTTTAACTTGATCAGATCCGGTGCCTTGTCACCAACTAGTTCTTGTGGTATACGCATAATATGTTCCCTATTTATGAAAGACTTGCAATTCTGGTCATGTCCGACGTGCCAATCATTGCTCTGGCATTCATCAGAACAGTAACAAGTTCGTTTACAAGCTCCGCACTTTTTCATGTCCTTCCTATTCGTGGTCTTGTTGCAATAGGAGCAACTTGTAGATGAAATATTGATGATTAACTGAATGATACATAGCGCCCTTTCACGCTGGGGTGCCCTGTGAGAATCCTCTCCACCATCCGCTAGACGTTGTTCCAAATACTGAAGATTACCCACTATCTCATCCCTCTTATCACTTAGAGACTTTGAAGTCTTCTTGTGAAACGACAACAGATATACATTGTGCAACATTGAGTTGATAGAACTGCATATGGATTCATCGCCCCCAAACCGAGTTATGAGTTGCATACACATGCCAAGCAACCCGACACGGATTGCATAAGAAACACGAGTATCACTTGGTTGTTTAGTACCTACCTCAACACTCTGCATGATCATTGAACTTATCACTTTAACAATATGTTCGGCGTCAGTAGATGTGTAACCCGAAGTGCCAAAATCAAAGGCCAGACTAATCATTTCTGAGATAACATCCCCATCAACACAATCTGCATATCCAATGAGATCGTCCAGTAATGACAAGTAACTACTATCCCCATATTTGTTGATATGACGAACTATACCCCCAACTAATGATACCTTACAGTTCGGATCATATGCCCTGGATACGATGGGGACTGCACCAAGCTTCTCTAACCAAGTTTTAGCATCGGATGAACCTCTCACACAACGAATGAGGTGAAATACTATCTCCTCTCCCACATTACTCATACAAGTGATGGTTTCACCCGCAGATAGGAAGTCATAGGACTTGCCAACGAAATTTTGACGGGGTTTAAACCACTGTTTAATTCCTTTAGAAAGTTCTTTGTATTCCTTCCAAGTCCCTCCACCCATAGCACTAGAATAAACAAAAAGAACTCCTCTCGACAAAACCATGAAAAATAGAAATACAAATTGAAGTAACGTTGAAATGATGAAACTCTGTACTTCCTCCGGGCTAATATCCATATGAGAGATGACATCATCTGAATCATTCTCCGTAAGGATATGATATGATTCGGCTTCATTGGCTATATCAGGCCGGTATGATTTCCAGAACCACCACTGAGCAACCGACTCGAATAGCCCCTCATATTTAGACAACTTTATAAAGTTACCCTCATATGAAAGTAGATTTTCAATTAGAGCAGCAAAGGGTAATATACTCTCATGCCAATGACGGTTACTACTGAAGAATTTCCTTTTGGTATCATTACACATACATTTGACGAGTGGACCAATACTATCAATAATCTGAGCATGAGAATTTTCCGAATAGGTTGATACCGATACAAGAATATCAATCCATGTAGATGGGGATTCCAAATACCCTCCACCCATGGCATGCCCGTTTTTAATTCTAATACCGTTTATAATACTACCGAAATCTTCATTGCAACAACGTCCCAAGAAGCCAAGTACAATATCCAATAAACCAAGCTTTAATAACCATTCTTGATCTTCTCGATTATCACGTATATGATATTCTTCATCAAAAAAGTTGGTCAGAAATATAGATGTCAATTCACTTCCCTTCTTAACTAGATCAATAACTGACGTTAAATCTCTGGGTTTATGATGGATGGGTACTTGACAAAGTACCGATACCTCTATATTATTGCACGGTTTTATATATACTTTTATCAACTTAGTATCACGAGGGGTGGTAGGTACCGACTGGGGCGCAGCACGTTGAAGGAAGTGATCATCGGGAATTGGTGGTATACCATTAACATACTTCTCCTTCTTTTTCTCTTTGTTATTGCCTCGTTTCTTCTTTGATGTAGTCAAATAACAATACAATTTGCTTTGTTCGTGTGGAACTTATATCTCAATTCGAGTACCTCTAAATCTGACAATTTAAAACGTTAGTAGACAAACAGCACCATAACACCACTGCATCTCAACCATTTATGGACGCACTGAACCAAACTACTACGATATTCTCCTAATATTATACCTAATATTGTAGTAGCTGTGAGCTGGCTTATCCTCTCCTTTCCCGGGCAAATTGCTCGGGGGCAAATCGCTAATCCCAAGTCCCGCAACGGTAATCAGTGAGAGAAGATTGTGAGAGACTATCGTCAGAGAGCGCCATGGTGTAAAGTCCTCATCGCTCCTCAATATGCCACACAATGAGTGATTCCAATACCTCCTCAGACGATGATATAAACCTTGAAGAAATGGCGGAGATATCAGCCGAGGAATATGCTACCGCTAATAATAACAACAACACATCTCATGAAGAGGATACAGATTACAACTCCTCAGAAAATACTAGCTCTTCAATAGACTCCTCCGGTTGGGTAAACATACCATCTCGTATAGAAACTAAACGATATGTAATTGATGAATTTCTTAATACGTATAATAAATGGAAAGAGTATGAAAGTATACTAGCAACATTAGAGAGCGGTAATGAAAATAATTGTACATTAATACCGTCATATGTTGAATATTTATTGCAATGCGAGGAAGCTGGTATGAAAAATCATGAACTCCCAACTATGGAGGAATGGACTAATACTGCAGATATTGAGGAGTGGCCTAAACTACAACAGTCTACTATGAATTATCAAGATAAAGTACAGTCTCTAGATAATAATGATACAGAAGAAGAAGAGATACAAAAGTTGAATAAGCTTCTTGATGCTGAGAATGCTAAGTGGATTGTTGAAACGAAGCTTGACGTATTGGAGGAGATTGGAGTTGCTAGTGAGGCAAAGGAGGAGTTGGCTAAATTGGTGGATGTTGAAGAGAGGCGAGCAGCAGGTAAGGCAGAGGTGAAAGAGTTAGAACAACAAATTCATGAATTACGTGCCAAGTTCTTCAATGTCACCGAGAAAGAATTAGATGACCTTGATGCCAAGCGGAAGCAGGATATGCTACAAGAGGCATTGTTTCAACCAGGGATGAAGTTTAGGGGACGTATTGTTGTGCCTGGATTGGGTGATGAACAGGAAGACGAGGTGGGAAAGTTGTATGAGCTAGTCATTATGGATCCGGAAGATGGTTGTATCGTTGCCTCACATGCCGCATATGACGATGAACAGTATGTGAGGATTAATTTAAGCACTGAAGAAGTAGAAGGTAGTGATACAAAAAGACTCGGCGTTGAATACTCTGACGGAGAGACAAGCTGTAGTGGATATTGGAATGAAGAAAAGTTTCGATTGGAGGGTAATGTTCGTCAAAGACTCCAAGCGAATGATGGTATCTTCCATACAAGTGAAGTAACCCACGTCTTCACATTGTACCCTTGCACGGGGAAGTTCCCTACTGGTAGGGGTGACGAAGAAACCACCGTTGCAAATGACAATTCATCCCTGTCTCTTTGTGAAGATCTTCTGTCGAGAGATACCGCTGCCATTGCGGCACATCGAAATAGAACAAACAATACCCTGAGATATAGTCTTCAGGAGCTCATAGTTAGTGTACAGATTCAGCCAAGAATGTCAACTATAGATATGCACGAACTTCGGGAAGCCGTTAGGAGTTTAAGGCTTCTCGATGATGATACACATATTGAATCACAACTAAATGAAACGCAAAAGGTCTTATGGAAATTAAGATTTGTGAAATTTGACGAGCTATTGACTCGCACTACAAAAGTAGCCGGAGAGGATACATGTGCAAAGTTTCGGTCAAGAGCTGCCTTGCTAGATTCATTTCACTTCAATACATTTCAAGACCGGGATGAGTTTATAACTGAATGGAAAGAGAAGAAGATTGATCTGCAAGGAGCTCATCGGCATTGGGATATGGTCAATTTCTTGATGAAATCAATAGCTCAAATGGTATTTGTTTTTGAACCTGGTAGCCTAAATAACACTTCTCCAATACATCGTCGACTTGAGGTAAGCTATGAGTGCTTCGAAAGTGCGTATCGTCGGGCAGAGAAGAGATTGACGAAAGAAGAACTGACACAGTATGAGATTAATACAGATCAGCAACATCAAGAAGGTCTGAAGAGTGTAGATTGTATCATATGTCAAATGCCTTTACTTGATGAGGAAGAAGAAGATATGAGTTGTTTGTACAAGCTGCCTTGCTCACACTATTTTCACAAGAAGTGTGTTGAACAATGGCTACATAACAACTCGACGTGTCCTGCTTGTCGGTTAGACTTGACCGACTCGCTTGACCCAAGAATATATTCTAGACAAAGAGAGTTACAACCCTGGGAACTGTCAATAATGGCTGATAGAGAAGCTTTTGATGAAGAAACGTACTTGCGAGGTGGATATGAATAATTTATTTATAATCATAAACACAGAATAACATTAGTAGCTTCCAATTTAGCTTAATAACGATAGCACTTTAGCAAAGTTAAGACTAAGCATTTACTTAAACAACAAATATAATACGAAGATAGCAGCCATACGGCTCTCTAGTTCCACTTCTTGCGGCGACACTCAGGCTTGTGATTCATATACTCTTCATCAATCTCTAGAGCGGTACGATCGGCAGTCTCGGGGAGGAAGAAGTAGACGAACAAGATAGCAATAAAGACGACGACAGCGAAGAAGATGAAGCAAGCAGTTAAACTTGCAGTAGAAGCCATGGGGAATAGATATCCGACGATTGTGGTCCAGACTAATAGAAGAAAGATGATAGTAAAGAGTTAGCTCAAAGAATGAAGTACATAAGATGTGCACAAAAAAATGACTCACACCAATTTGAGAAAGTTGAGAGACTGTTGGCCTTACCACGCTCACGCATGGGGAACATCTCTGGAAGTCGGGATTGCAGATGGAAGAGAGGAGATAGTAACTTATGTTAGTACATGTGGGTTACAAATACAAAGGAAGTCAAACTGAGTCATATGAAGTATCCAAATCACCAAACTTCATATTGAACACTTGGATTCAAAAGATAAAAACAATACACGCGGACTTTCCAGCACAGACAACCCACACTACGGGTCCCCAGCTGTACGCGAATCCGATAACGTAGAGTGCACAAAACACAGTGATGCCAATTCCAAGACTCTGGTTGGCAACGTCTCCGGCATGTGCTTCGTCAACTCCAGATAAAGAAGCTGTCACAATGAGGGCAAAGCACATGAGGATGCCTCCGCTGAAGAGAATCTTCACACGGCCAAACTTCTCAATCGTAGCCATTGAATGAATGTAGAGAAGAAGTTTATGACGTTCAAAGCAAGGCTGCCGTAGATGCCGCCCTTGTTGCCAAAGAAATCATCGAAGATAATGGGTGCATAGAACATGATTGCATTGATACCAGAGAGTTGTTGGAAGGTCTGGAGTAACATACCGTAAACAGTACGGCTCCTCATCTTGTTGTTGGAATTGTCGAATACCTCACTCCAGGTTGTCTCTCCTAACTCCTTCTTCTCGTTATGTTCGATTGTCAATTCTGTGCATATGTTAAATGAGCAGGAGAGATACATGAGCAGGAGACATGAGCAGGAGAGATACTTGAGACCTAGGAGGTGGGATATCTCAAACAGGTACATAATCAAGTAGTCAACTTACCTTCAATCTCCCAGTCAATCTGATCGAGGTAATAACTTCTGTTAGTGCATATGGTTTGCAAGGGTAACAAGCAAAGGCATGGAAGGCCGATCGAAGTAGTCAATTCGTCGAGACTTCATATCGAACATCACATTGCACAAGATAAAACAAACAAACGCGGACTTTCTTGAACCACGATGATCTTCTGGGGCGACTTCTTCGATGTATACAGGCGAACACATTGATAGCATACCGATACCAAATCCCGAGAGAAGTCGGGGAATGTACAGCATAGGCATATTAACAGCGGCAGCTTGGATAGCAGCACCAATAGTAAAGGTAATAGCACCCCAAATCCTATAAGACATATGATATGCACAAAAATGGACACATGATATGAGCATTTTAGTTGAACATATGATATGCACAAAATAGACATATGATGTTAACAAACTCACATGGTAGATTTACGTCCACGTCCATTGAATAGATACGGGGCAAATAAAGCTCCAACTGCGACACCAGCTCCAAATAAAGCTAATAGGGGAATGATCATACTTTAGATGTTTGCCATTGCAATAGACAACTCGATCAAATCTTATCATTAAAGATATACGAACTTACCATTAATCAACCCCGTCTCCTTATCTTGCTGACTCTGAGATGCTTCTTGGTTAGTCGGCCCCTCTGTTGTTCAAATTTGTTATACCAGAAAGAACTGAAAGGATAAACAAATTTTTAACCTTGCTGCTCTGCTTATGGTTTAAGTGCGATGATGGTGTACCTCGATGATATTAGATATAACAGCTTCATTATAGTTGTCAATGTGTACCTAAAACCATCTAATTCCTACTCTTGAACTTGATCTCATGTTGCTGCTTGGCTGTGATCTCCAACCGATTACGAAACAAACTTAACATGCTTGACAAACTCAACATCCAACAATGCCAATTCCAATCCCTTCTTAACTCTATTCGGTCCTCTAAAATCAATTTCCACTTCACCTACTGGATCAACATTCACTACTCGCACTACACCCCCCATGGCAACTATCGCCGTTGATATACGATTAACTTCCGCTTGTACTGCCTCTAATGTAAGTTCCGTCGATCCACCATCTTCACCATCTTCCTCTGGATCAACTTGTATAACCTCACCCAACTTCATACCAAACTTTTCTTTTAATACACGTTCAATACCCATTTTCATTGTTACCGTCGAGCTTGCACATGATCCACATGCTCCCTCTAACAGTAGGTAGACATTCCCTGTCTCTACATCTACATTTTGAACTGAGACATTCCCCCCATCGGAGATTAGATATGGTCGTACTTCATCTAAGACTTTGTCAACATTTGTTGGGTTTAATTCTAATGCTTCGCCGTCGTCATTTGTTAGGGATGTTACTGATTGTACAGCCTTGTCGACTGATGCGTCAAATGGTGATACTACCTCTTCTTCTTCTTTGGCATTTGGATCTTTTGGAGGTGCTAATGATTCAATACTAGATAGGCCGGTATTATCAACAAACAATGGAGCAGGCGGAGGAGTAGAGGATGTAGCCGCTCGTGATTCAGCCATCATTTGTAAATAGTCGTCCAAGTCGTCTTCGTCCATATCATCTTCATCTTCATCATCGAATTCATATTCATCGCCAACTATCCTAACATTATCTGCCGTTAATGCTGCATCACTATCATTATTATCATCATAATCAGAAGGGACCATACCCCAACCAATACCATTCTCCAACGTACCACCAGCATCTACAACTTTACTTCTCCAACTATTTGCAAAATCTTCCATTGTTGACTTTTGTGGATATGAAAATGATAATGCACGAATATATGCTACTTCTTGTTTTGATTTGATGGATTGAAAATAGGAAATGTCAGCGGAGAGATTACGTGTTATTGATACATGTTTGACATGTTCCCATCCATCTCCTGACCTGTTTTTATGTTGTGGTTAGATAGATGATAGGCGCATATTATAATATGAGATACGGCCAGTGTTATAACAAAGAATACATCATACCAACAAGATAGTAGCATATATACACATAGCCAGCGTGCAATTACTATAGAAGTATATATACAGCACAACACATCATATCATTCACAACACAAACAGAAAATACACTCACCCTCTCTTGTAACTACTATCCAAAATGGCATAAACTGCCGCAACATTACCATCATATCCTTTTAATCCACTATTGGCAATTTTAATTGGTAATACTATCTTACCATTTAAATCTGGTGCCTTTGATACTGGTGTAGTAGAAGGGAGGGATTCATTGGTTGTATCGTCTGTGGAGATTGATAGATGAGTGGTTGATGGCGAGGTTGAAAATGATGTGCGATGAGGCCTTGTTTGTTGCAATGTTTTTGCAACGATGGATGGCCGTCGAGTGGTGATGATAAAGCCTGATGCTATACCAATGCATATTAGTAATGATAATAGTACTCTTATCATTGTTATTGTTGTCTATCTATTGCTCTCCTCTTTAGGGTAAGCCGGAGGCCGCCAAATAAACACCCATGAAGACAGTTAGATCGCTAACATCTACTTTTTATTAACGAACACTCATCCCGATATAGTCAAACTTTATTTCGCATGTTTTCGTAAGATGAATACCCCCTCTTCCATGACAAAGAATGGCGGAGTTGCAATCAAAATAGTGCATGATTAAAGCCGCTAATAGCTGATATAATATATAGCGGAGAGAGAGGTGTATAGTTTAACATATAACTCTCCTCACAACACAACATATACAATAAGCAATTATATATTGAAAAAAAATGACACAATCCCTTTTAATCCTTGCTCTCCTTTGTTGCATATCAACAATATATGCAAAAGAAGAAACAATAACATTATCATTACCAGTATGGCGTCTTGAATTAACTATTAAAATACAAGAACCATTTAGACGCAATCTCTACGGTAATTTACGAAGAGGATTATCTCCCCTCTCTTCCACTCAACATGGCACGGCACTACAGATAAGTAGTGTAGGAGAGAACAGAGAACTACAAACAACATCTGATAAAATAGATGGAGCAATCCAATCAACAGCCGAGCTACACCTTAAAAACATTTACGCTGAACAATTTAATATGGAACCTACACAGGTATTACTAACAGTCGTCACTAATACTCCCTCCAACAATTCCAATAACTCACAAAATAATCAAGATGAAGAATTAATTGAATATGAAGAAGTTAGTACCAATGGTATATATGTACGAAGTTCATTCTTAGGTGGTGTTGTTACCTTCCCTCTGGGCGACAGTCCTGTTAATAATAATGATAGTGGAAGTGAAAGGTTAAGTTTACCAACGCGGAGTGAATTACAGAGTGTTACACTTAAGGCATTTAGTATCCCTGGCAAGGTACGTTGTATTATTTTATTTGGTTTTATGCGGTGTTTAGTTCGGTTTTATGTTTGGTGTGCAGTTTTAGGTATTGTTTGGTTTTGTTTCGGTGTATTGTTTTGTTAGTTTTATAAAGCGGAGGAATACAATATCTAATATACCCAATATATGCTCACATCTTGTGCTCTCTATTCTCCTCATCAACGTCTATACAGGGTGAAATATTTCTACAAAATTTAAAAGAATATACCCCAACAATCACACAATTAAATCCAGGTCTATTACTAATCTCTGCCTCTGAAGTGAAACGTAATGATGTTGCCGATTCCAATGCTGCCGATATAGCTACTACTAATTCGAATGTTTATGAAGGGAGTGCACCTGCCATTACTCCTGCCAATACCAACAACAATAATGGAGGGAACGATATGAATATATGGGCAGTAGCAGCAGTTGCGGCATTAGGTGCAATGTTTATAGTTATAGTAACTTGTACATCAATCTTATATTGTGATTGGCGTAAACGTAAAGAACGGAGGGAAAGGAGACGTGAACGTGCTTTTATGCAGCAGCAGCAGCAACAGCAGCAGCAAGGTGGTGGTATGGCATATGTGGGTGGTGGTAGTAACTATGCCCGGAGTAATGATGGTAAGAAGAATTCTAATAAGAATTATACCAATATGGAAATTGAGGGAGAACAACAACTACAAATTGTGGTACCACATGCATCTAGTGGTGATACTGAAGAGTATGATGGTATTTCACCCTCGACACAGGGTTCCAATACCAACAATACCAACAGTAATATTAATGGCAGGGATGGTATGATGATGGAAAGTAAGAAGGGTAGTTTGTTAGGCAACATTGTTAACAAGTCTCGTCGGTCATTAATTAAGAGTAAGGCTGCCAAGGAACAGTTACAGGAGGCTAATAATGCCGCATCTATACCGTCATCTCAACCATTATCAGCACAGGGTGAATATCAACCAAATGACTATAACAACAACATGAACAATATGAACAACCAAATGAACCCAGCCGCAGACATGTCAGTAACCGACTGTGGCTACTCCGTAGGTGAAGATACAACAATGTTATACCCCACAATTAATCGTAATCGTACCAACTCCAAAGATAATATGAGTGATTGGGATGGTTATTCCATGGATGGAATGTCAGCTATTGGTGATGGTGGTGTGTCACAGTATGGTGGTAGTGGCAAAGGCGGAGGTGGTAGTGGCGTACATTCGAAAAACAAGGGTGGTGGTGAAAGTCGTGATATGTATTATAGTGGAGACGTACCACGAGACTTTGATAGCGTGTGGGGTGATGATGAAAGTAAATTGACTATGGATGGGACTGATGTTAATAGTGTCGATTATACTGATAATGGTGCGGCACGTGCGGCATTAATGGCCGCGGCTGATGGGGATAGTATTTCGGATTACAACATGCCACCCGTTGTTGCCACGTCTAGTAGGAATAATAATGCCGACTTGGCAGATTTGACACAGAATCTGAATCAGTTGGTTGATCAAGAATTGGGTGTGACTGATGATGTTGAAAGTGTTGAAAAGAGTAATACATCATCGGCAGGGAAGTTGGATGAATTTATCGATTCCGATAGTGCAAGTGGATCAGGACATAACTTTACCTTGGAATTGTTGGGTAAGAAGAGTAAGTCAAAGTTAAGCAAGGGAACAAGTGGAGGATCGTCAAGTGTTACGCCAAGTGTTGATGATGATGATTCAATCTTGGGCGATTTGTATAAGGATGATACCATGAGTGAATTGGGTGGAGGTTTGGGAGGAGATGATATCTCGGCAATTGAGGGTGTTGCCGAAGAAGACGAAGACGACGATGACGACGAGGGTGGTGGTACTGATGGGAAGAACGCAAGTAGTGGGGATAGTGTCGATTCCACTCCGTCATGGGCGGAGAAGATTCAATCAGCTGTTGGTAATTCTACAGTCGTATCGAATATCTTTAGAACTAGTTCCAAAGGTATGTTGGATAATGACGACGCAGAAGACAAGATGGATACACCCGCTCCCTCCAAGGATGAAGTAGATGACGACGAATCATCATCATCATCTCAAGCACAACGTATCAAGAACAAGTTCATGTCAGGCCTAATCAGTGATGATTCAAGTGTGGGAAGTAGTCGGAGTAATCGTAGTCGTAACTCCACCTCAAGCAAAGGAAGTCGAGGCTCGCACAAGTCCTCCTCCTCACGGAAGGCTAACACCGCCAAATCATCAAGTGAGAAGGCATTGGGATTAACCAATTCTATGGATGAGGAGGTGGATGAGGATCCAGCGGCCATGATTGATAATATCAATAGTATGTTGTCGGAATGTCGAGATATTTTGGATACGGAGAAGGATACTGTCGGAGAGCCTTGAGTAGTTTACTTGGCTGCCGTGTCTTGGGATTTTAAAGTCTCTATATATGAGTATGTATGTGGTATGAGTCGTCTGGTATGAAAAGATTTATAAAGTTAGGGTAGCTTGGGCAGAATCATTAAGTTTGTCTTATTTAAGTGAAAAGCTGTGAAAAGGGTGGTGCTCTGAAGTAATCACATGTATGTTGTTGAAAGGTCATCAGTTAGGGTTATCAAAAGAATGTATTAGTAATAACTAAACAATAAATACCTAAGCTTGATCTACTGACAAAACAACAAGGCAATACATCCATTCTGCTTTACTTTATATAGCCACACACTATTACTATCCACGCACCAGGCTGCTTGGTATCTCCTCAGCACAACAGTTGTTTATCAGTGTGAGAGGAGAGGGAGAGAAAGAAGAAGAAAGTTTATTATTTCCGTGCAGCTGCTTTTCAGCACAACACCTGTTTATCAAGAGAGGAGAGGGGAGAGAAAGAAGGGAGAGAAAGAATAAATTGTAGTGCATTTTTTAAACTTCAAGCTGAGTTGCACTTGAAATTGCACTATATTTACTAAATAGTCCAGTATTGGGGATTCTAATTGTGCAAATTAGGCAATACCATAATCATAGATTGCACTTCTAGAAGAGTGCCCGGTGGCTTGCCATTAAGACGGGTGTCGAGGCAAAAAGATCTTTTAGCAAAAGATTACAACCCAAACCATGCAATATGAGCTCATAATTCTGAAGAGCTGCTCACCCATACAACTCATCTACTACATCATCAACCATGTACTTTGTTACTAAAGCTGCCGCTCTCCTCATGATGGCCATGACCGCCTCGGGTAAGTTGATATCGTCCTGTTTTGCAATAGTGCACATCATATGTCTCTTTTATGCATGCAATGAACGATGCTCATCAACTCGTATATTATACAACATCCTTCTCACCTCTCATCTTGTCTTACCTCTACTACATCCTATTACTCAATCTAAGCCAAGGCCCCCGCTCTTCGTGGCATTACACAAGATATCCAAGAGGAGTTTGACTCCTTCGTCGAAGTCATGGAAAAGAATAAAGATAAGAAGGATCTCCTTGCTGCCTATGCCGACGTATTGGATTACTACATGTATCCCGAAGACTCTGAAGATTTTGACTCTGAAGATTTTGACTCTGAAGATTATGAGTTTGAAGAGAAGAAGAAGAAGGGTGGCAAAGGTGGACGTGGAGGTGGTGGTAACATGGGTTGTGCACATGGTTACAAATTCCGCCGTGGAGCGGGTTGTGTTTATGAGGGTGGCCGCGGTGGAGGTGGACACCACACCCACGCCCCATACTATGGTGGCCGCGGAGGCAATTGCTGGGCTTATAATTATGATGGAAAAGAATGCAAGAGGCAGGGCTGCACATGGAGAGCGCATGGGCACAGAGTTAGTGCATATGCCCCGAAGGGAACTTGTACCCCCTAAAACTGTTATTCTCGGATAAACAGCTTATACTTAATTTAAAGACGGTGGATGCCGCAAATGTATCTGTAAAGGAGAAGTGGGAAGGGGAAGGAGTGGATTGTACGAGATTGTGTTTTACTAGATGATGGATATAGGATTCCTTTACAGACTTAAAGTTTAGATATTACTTCTATCCTTTTTAATCTTATTTGTATTTATACATATCATACATGTTATAAGACTCTCTCGTGTAGTATATATCATTTGTGTTTGTCATTATTTGCAATCCTCTAAAACAATACCTTAATTTTCGTGAGCTATACTCTACATGAAGTTGTTCCTCCCGATCAGTCTACTTTGTCGACAATAGGCACAGATATTTAACTTGTTCACGAACATACATATCCATAAGTATAAGAATACTGCACCATATGATAATCGTATGATATCCAATGAATCTAGTATCCTCTCAAATGAATCGATTTGCAAAAGTCTGTCTCATGAAGAGAGAAATCCTTTTCACTAACTAGATATCTCTACCCCTCTATACGACTAACCAACACAAACTAACATTCCAAGTACCCTGAGTATTTAGTCTACATTCCGTGTATATCATACGATTGTTGTTACTTTTCTAATATTGGGCTTCACATATATAGGCAGTGTGATCATCAATTCTTAGAATTAGAACAGTATATATGATGTGTCTCTCTTTTTTTAAGTCCTCTAATGGTATCTATAATGAAGATGTCTTTCTCCGAGTATAACAAGTGATTTTATCATTCGATAGTGTTGCGGTACTTATGCATTCATATGATCATACATTGCTTGAAGAGATCACGTCCAAGAGAATAGTTGGTGAGCATTTTGCATAACATTTTAATGTCAATGACATCTAAGATGTCGTGATTGTTGGTTTGTGTATGTATACGATACGAAGCTATCTCAACTTCTTTTGTTGATGTGTAAGAATGATACAATATAAGTGATCATTAATGAATCGATCATCTATCATTCTCCTAGGTACAATGCAGATGGTCTTGAAGTATCGGATACCATAAAAAAACTCTCAAAACTCAGGCCTAGTCATTTGTATCGTATGTGATATGATATATATATATATCATCGATCTCCTATCGAACTTATCATTGGTTTATTTTACTAATATATTGACCTCTCCCCACATCAACTTAGATGATCACTCATACGTTTTTCTGTTCAAACTCCCGCCTTTCTAAACGGAAATAAAAATGTCATTGTGACAGAGATTGCTACTGCCTCTTGCTAGAAACTGCTGAGGGGCAATGCAGAAACAATGATGATGATTGATGATGAGGCTCCTATAAACCTCTCTTCCTATTAAATGCTATTTTATATCAACAATGATGTCCAATACACATACATATATAATACAATAACAATAATAATTATATAAATGGCAGAAAGACCAAACATTGCTGCAATGGCAGCAGCCGCGGCCTTAGCTCGAAACAATAAGAATAAATCAACTTCTGATACACCATCTTTCAATAAGTCAACTAAGAATAACATGGATAATAACAGAGGTGGTATAGCAGCCTTGGCAGCAGCAGCAGCACGTAAACGACTAGATGACAATTCTCACAACAATAGTCCAATAAACATTCGATCAAGAGGAGGAGGAGGCGGACCAATGATCAATATAGCATCACTCGCCGCAGCAGCTGCCCGTTCCAAAGGATTAATACCTGATACTGAAAGTGAAAGTGATTCACAAAGTACTGAAGATATAGTTGAGCCTCATCATGATAGTTTAGATGTGGATGTTATACCACCATCTCCTGATAGTGGTGGTAGACCAAACATAGCGGCGATGGCGGCTGCAGCAGCACGTACACGTTCTACACTTCCTAACAATTCACTTTCTACAACAAACTCCCTCAACAATAATAATAATAAACCTCAAACTCCTAAAACAACTCCAACTAGAAAACCACCCCGCAGTAATGGTAGAATAACACCAATTAGTTCACCGGGTAGAACTACCACACCAACACCTGAAAGTTTTAGTACAATGGCCGGGGAAGGGAGGGGTAGAAGTAGTCCAAGTAGACGAAGTCATTCTCCTGCGTTTCATGTGAATGGTGGGGATATTAATTCTATTAATAAAGTTGGGATTAGTTCAGCTAATAGCGAGATTAATAAAGTTGAGGAAGAAGAGGATAAGCCTTCAGATCCACGAGCAGCATTAATATCCATGCTCTCTAAACGAGTACCACCCTCATCTGAATCCATTATAGAATCAACACCAAAATCTAAACCAGTAATTAATCCATTAACCAGTGGGGAAGGGAGGGGTGGTATTGCCGCTGCCGCAGCTGAGGCTGCCCAAAAGAGGAATAAACAGTCGACTCTTCGATCCCCAATAATAAAGAACGAGATTAAATCAACAGTTGTTAATAAAGGTGGGGGTAGTAGAACGGAAGATTCTAATACAGATCCAAGGGCAGCCTTAATGTCCATGTTATCTAAAAGAGTTCCACCAATACCACCTGCCGTGGATGAACAAGTTAAATCATCTCAATCCACAATAATAAAGAAGGAATACCCAATAATAATAAAGAATGAGGATAATACTAAAGAAGAGAGTCCAGATCCAAGGGCGGCATTAATGAACATGTTGAATAAACGTGGTGCAGTGCCACCATCTCAATCAACTTCGGCACCAACAATGAAGAATGATGAGGAGACGCCCATTATTAATAATAGGAAGAAGTTGGGAGGTGGACCTCAACCAGTTGGGGGCATTGCCGCCATGGCTGCCGCGGCAGCTGCCAAGAAGAATAAGGTGGCAGCAGCAGGAAAGGGAGGAGGGGAATTATCTTCAAACGTTGGTAAGAGAGGAGGGGACATATCTGAAAAGAAAGAGATACAGCCTGTAGATCCACGGGCAGCTTTAATGTCAATGCTAGCTAATCGAGCACCACCAATGCCTGCGGATGAGCCTCCACCATCCTCGCCTGAACCTAAGAAGGAAAATGTCGAGCCTCCAGCTGATCCACGTGCTGCATTGATGAATATGTTGGCTAATCGTGCACCGCCTATACCATCATCCCATGATATTGAAGCACCGGAAACACCCAAGGCTACTAATACCAAGAAACAATTTGGTTTCTCTTCTCCCGAGGGTGCCAAAACATCTAGTGGTGCTAATAACAAGGTTGGAGGAAAGGGAGGGGATGAACTTAAAGTACAACAGCCTGTAGATCCAAGAGCGGCATTAATGAATATGTTAAATAAACGTCATCCAATCCCCGCACATGATGATGAAAGTGATGAATCGGATACCAAGGATTCACCACCCGCCAAACCCCAGCAGCAGAATATTCCAACACCGTTAACTCAACCAATAACACCAATTGAATCACCACCGTCTACTCCCCAACGACACCGACAACAACGAACTGCTAATACCAAAAGTAGTGGCAAGAAGAAGAAGAAGAATTCATCTAAAAAGAACCGACGTACCAATAATAACTTACGACCGGTATCCTTTGATACTAATAATGAAATAAACGATGTTGATCAATTATTAACTCGTGAAATGAATAGACCAGGCATGTCGGCCTATAGTTTCTTCGAGGGTAGTCGTAATTTAGATGTGCCAGCTGGTCCAGTTGATATGGATGATTATGTCGATTATGGATTAAATAATACCAAAAAGCTACGCATGAGTAATATGACAAGTAGTTTAATGTCAGTGGATGAAGACGCGGTTAGTTTATTAGATGACAATGGTGATCATTCACCAAATAATACATCACCACGATCAAGCTTTATACGTAAACGATCAGGTGAACATTACAATAATCTCCTATCACCATTAAATCCACGTAATTTAGAAGATGAGGAAAGTTCCACCCATACAAAAGCTGCAGAGGCATTATTAAAGGTAATAGAAATGAAACAATTGGATTTAGATTCAGTTATTACCAAGTTAAAGGTACATAAGAATGATAAACGTAAACGTCTCCACTCGACACAACGTCATCAAAGAAATGGATCACCAATAATAATGACAGGAAGAGGTTCATTGGCTGGATTATCACGAATTAATAGTGTATCTGTTGCACAGATGCATAACCCTATTGATATGGATGATTATTCCTGTGATGATACGTCTGTTGGGTCAGATGTTAGTTTGTTATCCACAGTTTCGGCCAATCAACGACGCATTGCCAAGAATTCACAAAAGTTAGCAAGTCACATCTTAGGTTCACCACAGGATAAATTCACAGCCAAACAAAAGAATATACCACTAAAGAATGATCCAGAATATAGTTTATACTTTCGTATGTTACGGTATGGTTTTACAATTGGTGCTGTTAGGGCGGCATTACAACGTGATGGTAAACCAGACGTTACACGATTAGATCCTGATAGACCTGTTTATTTACAACGTGTACCCAAGGTTAATGGGACATTGGCACCACTGAACATTGATGAGGAGATTGATTCTTTGAATAACAGTTTGAGAAGAGAAACATCTACTGAAGTGCAGGGATTAGAAATTGGTGATAATGGCTTAACTGATAAGGGATGGGAATGTGCATTAGAATCGGCAGCTAAAACATCTGGAGTGCGTAAACCTGCCTATAGAAAATCAGGCTCGAATGGATCGGGTACAGGAATTGCAGGCTCTGGTACGGGGAAGGCATTTAAAAGTACCCCGCCATGGTTACAATCCAATGTTGAACGGGGTATAGTCGAGGGATGGTTACGTAAACGTACGCGTCGTGGTCGATGGGTCCGACGATGGTACTTGTTAGATTCTACCGGATTTTACTACTCACACTCACCACCATCATCATCATCAGCCTTACACTCCAAGAAACTTGCCAAGTTAGTTGATTCACGATGTTTAGGTGCTAAGAAAGTTCATGGCAATCCAACCGAGTTTGAGGTCTGGCACCCGTCACAAGACAAGGCTATAGTTACATTACGTGCACAGAATCAACATGAGATGAATCAATGGGTTGACGGTGTGAATGCCACAAGTGAACGTCAACGTGTTGTTGATGAGGTAGTTATTGGATCAGTCATTCCCGAAAATCTGGTTAAGAATACAATCGGGATGATTGAGGCTAATAATGCACTCCATGATACGGGATATAATAAGGCACATTACCGTCCGGCTAGTCCAACGAAGAATGATAGAGCAGCTAGTCCAAACAAGCTGGGCAGGGGTAACAAACTATCAGCTTTGGATGAATCTGAATACTCTGAGGATGAGGATGAAGATGAATCATCAGAAGACGACGACTCCTCCGACGAGGGTGGTATCATCTCTCCCGATTCCATGGATAAGTTCAAACAGCTATTAGAAGAGGGTACATTACCCACTGATATTAATGCCACTGAGTTATCGGACAGGCCGAAGCGACCCAAGTTGGAACGTCAAAACTCATGGCCACCACTATCATTAATGTCGGATGGATCTCATGGTACCGGGGAGTCTGGTCCGGCCAAGTCGAAAGAGGAGGTTGAGGCTGATTTGAAAAGGATTGAGGAAGATATTAAGAGGTTGGATCGAGTAGAGGAGGAGGAGCCTGCTAATCCTACGGAGATATCCACATCTGGCGGTGGTGCTGGTAAGGGTGGTGGTGGCAATGGCTCGGGTGGTGGTAATGAAAGTGGTGATAAGAAGGATGGTGATGCCGCCGCTGATGCTTCTGGTGATAAGGATGGTGAGCCAAAACTGAAAGAAGATCCCAAGTATGAAAAGTATTTCAAAATGATGAAGATGGGCTTGCCCAAGGAGGTTGCTCAGCATGCCATGACACGAGATCAAATGGATCCAAGGTATGTATTAGTATAGAGTGTTTTTTGTCACTTTCATGTTCAATATCTCATTTCCAACTCATTATATTGTTCCCCCCTCCACAGTATTTTAGATTTGGATCCAGAGAAGTCACTCAAGAGCCAACTAGCACCTGCCGAGGGTGATGATGGCGTGCCGTTGAAGGATGATCCCAAGTATGTCAAGTATTATAAAATGATGAAAATGGGCTTGCCCAAAGAAGCCGTTCAACATGCCATGACTCGTGACCAGATGGATCCAAGGTACGTATATGTGTCTAGTTGTTTGTGTCGAGCCTCGCCTTCTCATGTGGCATGTACACACTAACTCATCCTTTACCCTATCTCCCTGTAGCATTTTGGATTTAGACCCTGAAAAGTCTCTCAAGAGTCAGACGGAATCATCTGCCGATGATGGTCCTCCACTTAAGGAAGATCCCAAGTACATCAAGTATTTTAAGATGATGAAAATGGGTTTACCTAAAGAGGCTGCCAAGCATGCCATGACACGAGATGGGCTTGACCCTGACATACTGGATATGGACCCTGAGAAATCACTCAAAAGTCAAACCGAATCTTCCGAGAAGGAGGATACCGGTCCTCCCCTCAAGGATGATCCCAAGTACGTCAAATACTTTAAGATGATGAAAATGGGTCTGCCAAAGGAGGCTGCTAAGCATGCCATGGTGAGGGATGGACTTGATCCTAGCATACTAGATATGGATCCTGAAAAATCCATCTCAAGTCAGGAGTCTGAGGATACCGGCCCTCCATTGAAAGAAGATCCCAAGTATGCCAAGTATTTTAAGATGCTCAAGATGGTAAGTTTCTCATTCCAATCTTTCTACTCTGGATGTATATACTCGTTTGTTTCTAATCATTCTCTAACATATTATCCCTCCAACTTCGTCTATTCTTATTAGGGATTACCTTTGGGAGCTGTTAAGAATGCTTTAACACGAGATGGTCTCGATCCCTCTATTATGGATCTTGATCATGACAAATCTGTGTCTAGTCAACTTGATCCCAAGAAGAAGGATGGCAAGAAGACCCCTGCCAAGCCAAAGGGACCGAAGATACGTAGAAAGAAGGTGTACTGGAATCAATTAGATGCAAACGAGGGGACGGTTTGGTCGGTACTCAAGGATCTTGATGTTAATCTAAAGTATGAGAAGGAGGAGTTTGAACGACTATTTGCTCAGGCAATTGATGCCCAGAAAGAAAAGGATAAGAAGGAGGCTGGTGGGACGGCTAAGAAATCCAAGTCGGCTAGGACTGTCAAAGTTATAGATGCCAAGCGTGGTATGAATGGAGATATCATTCTGCGGAAAGTGAAGCTAACCCCCATGGAGGTAGCAAAGCTTGTTGATAATATGGATTGTGGTCCTCTTGATCCAACTGAACTGAAGGCATTGCATGAATTCATGCCGACAGATGAAGAAGTTCAAGCCCTTACCACTTACTTGAAAGGACAAAAGTCTCGTGAAGAAGCCATTGCTGAAATGACACCCTGTGAAGAGTACATGATTGCCATGATTGATTTGAAGGAGAGTGAGAAGAAGTTCCAGTGTATCATTTTCATGGCAGAGTTTGCATCCAAGTTGAGTGATATCAAGTATGAAGTTGATAATTTGATTGCCGCTTGTTCGGAATTGAAATCATCCAAGCGTTGGGAGACATTGTTAGCCATGATCCTCGTGCTTGTGAACAAAATCAATGTTGGTGATGAAGATGGCAAGAAGAAGGCTGATGGATTCACCTTGGAATCTTTATCGAAGCTCAGCGAAACCAAGGCATTTGACAACAAGACAACCGTCTTGCACTACCTTGTGAAAGTGATCCGTTCAACTGATATTGACATTCTCAAGTTTCAAGAAGATATCAAATCTGTTGTATTGGCCAAGGGTGTAGTCATGGAACGGTTATTAACTTCCGCCAAGCAACTGTGTGAGGATTCAAGGATAGTTACCGAGACGGCTGCTAAAGATGGTGAAGAGTACCGTGCACACTTGACCAATCCCAACTCAACCATCGTTGATGAGAATGGCCAGAATACCGGTGAAAAGTATCAGAAGCGTGACATGAAATCTCAGCGTGCATCCGTCAAGGAACTACGCCAGATGTGTACCTTCCTGCCCGAGTCTGAAGTGCCTGTTGGTAAGACGGACACTACTCACTTTGAGAGATTTGCTCTATTCTCAAAACTCGAACTCCAGAAGGCTTTGGGTATCATCAAGGAAGCCAATAAGGACTACATTGGTGTGTTGGAGTACTTTGGAGAGGATATGAAGACTCAAGCCACCGACTTCTTTGGTATGATCGACACCTTCATGGAAACATTTGATAAGGTTGCCGATATTGTTGAGAAGGAGGAAGAAGCCAAGTTGAAGGAAGCTCGTCGTGCTTTGGCCAAGGAGGCTAAACTGAAGGTTATTGCCGAACCCAAGAGTGCAGAAGATGCTGATAAGATTGCCAATGCTCTCCAAGAGACTGGTGACGATGATGGTGCTCCGTTGACCACCAAGAAACCAAGCTGGAAGGATCGTCCAATCCTCAAGAATGATCCACCGCCTCCTTCCAATGTTGTCGAACCTGCCAAGTCTGCTGATCCAAGGGCAGCATTGATGAGTATGTTGAATAAGAGAGGAGCAGTCTCAGCTGATGATGACGAGAAGGAAGAAGAAGCGGAAGACAAGCCTGCTGATCCACGAGGTGCTCTCATGGCAATGCTTAATAAACGATCACCGCCTCCAATTCCATATGATGAGCCTGAGAAGTCAGTGCCTCCTTCCGCAGTAGTGGACGAATCATCGTCTTCGGAAGAAGCCGCTCCAGATCCAAGGGCAGCATTAATGAGTATGTTGAACAAACGAGGTGGGGTTGATAATGAACCCATAAAGCCGCCCCCAGTGGTAAAGGAACCATCTTCTGAGGAAGAAGCAACTCCTGATCCGAGGGCAGCTTTAATGTCAATGTTGAACAAACGAGGTGGTGGTGGTGATGATGAACCTGAGACTCTGAAGCCTAAACCAAAGAAGATAGGTGGAGGACCTCCTGTTGGTGGAATCGCTGCCATGGCCGCCGCCGCTGCTGCCAAGAAGAATAAGGCTGTTAATGAATCATCGTCGGCTACTGAATCGGATGAGGCACAACCCGATCCTCGAGCAGCACTCATGAGTATGTTGAACAAACGAGCTCCTCCTCCCTCTGATGAACCCGAGAAAGAAGTGCAATCTTCTTCTAGTAGTTTAGCTGCAAAGAAAGAACAATCTATAGTTGCTGATCCCCCACGGCCAGCGGTAGTAACACCTCCATCAGCCACCGGAAGGTCAAGACTGTTGGATGCCGTGGCTAAGGCACGGAAGGTAGAAGAGCAAGCCACCTCAGCTACAGTAACTGATGAATCTCCTCCTCCGTCAGTACCACCTCAATCCAGTAGATCAAGACTACTCAATGCCGTGGCAGAAGCATCTCGTAACAAGGTAGAAGATCAAAGCCCGGCAGTAGTCGAAGACTCTCCACAACCATCCCAGGCAACCAACCGTAAAAAGGAGGAACATTTAGAGAAAGAGAGACTCGATGCACTTGAGAGAGAACGAATGGAACAACAAAGGGAAGCAGAAGAGAGGGAAAGACTCAAGGTTCAACATGTCAAGACTCATCAAAAGCGAGAAAACTCCATTGGTAAGTGTTTGTTTTTCATTGAATAATCCACATGACATGCTCTTTCGTCATCTTCATCTAATGTTTGTTTACCTTTTAATACAATACAATATAATAGTTGCCAAGTTCGAAGCACGTAAGAAGGAATTGGCCGAGGCCAAGAAGGCTAAAGAGCTAGCTCGACAAGAGGCTGAGATTAAGGCCACACAAGATCGTGAAGAACAGCAACGATTGGCGAGGGAGGAGAGGTCCAAGCTTGAGGAGAAGAAGCTTGCAGCCAAGCTGGCCGAACTTGACCGAGAAAAACAACTCAAAGAAAGTCAACTAGCTTACAAAAAGGCCAAGGCCCAAGAAGATATAGAAGAACTTCAACAGAAACAGAAGGCAAGAGTTGGTGGGGAGAAGAAGAGTGTCAATTCGGACAGAGAGAAGGAGCTCAGAGCCCGTGAGTAGCCGAATAGTATAATTGCTCATATCTTGTGCACACTTGTTTCAATACTCACCATTCTATCCCCATTTACACTACATTGAACACAGGATATGAAGCCGAGATGGAACGTAAACGATTAGAGAGGGAACGTGTCAAGAAGGAACGTATGGAGAGAGAACGTTCGGCCATTGAAGAGGAAAAGCGGATCCAACATTTCAAGGCCGATCAAGATCAAGTAGGCGAGCAGGTCCAAAAGGTTTCACCGGCTGCTGCCAAAACAAAGCCATCTATATTTAGCAAGATGGATGCCATGAAGCCGATCGAAAGACGAAAGACTGCAGTTACCATGGATCTTGAGAAGTCAAAGCTGGCCAAGGCACAAATAGAAAAGCGTGAACGAGCCGTGACGGAGCAGAAGCGTAAACAGGAAGAGGCAGATCGGCTAGTCATGGAGGCTGAGCGTCTAAAGAAGAAATTGGCACAAAAGAAAGGTCCTAGCAAACTCTTAGCCTCGGTTAAGCGTGCCGAATCAAGATATGTTCGGAAGGCAAGTAAAGGCAGTGAAGGCTCTTCGTCCCAAAGTAGACTCTCGGCCAAAGTAAGTCAAGCCCGAATCAAGATGGAGGCGAATAAGAGCTTTGTCCGAAAGAGTTCCAGAGGTAGCGAGGCCTCTCATCCGTCGAAGATTGCTCCGGTGGCAAGTCAAGCAAAACCAACTGCAACAAAGCGACCGAGTCGACTTTCTTTGGCTGTAGCAGCCGCTCAACAAAAGCAGTAGAAATCCTAGAACTAGAGGAGAATCCAAGTGCAAGAAGATGAAAACCTAGCTCACTAGCACAGTGTAAATTACTTAAACAGTACTGTAGATTACCTTATATCAATAGTCTAACAAAATAGCATATTGGTCATGATGTATCGGCATGATCTTAGGCATTACTCGGCATATGGTAAGTAGCAGATGAGAGGATTATTAGCATGCCCTCTTCTCAATGAGAACGATTGCCAAATGAGGGTTTATCCCTATTATGGAAGATCCAGAAATACAAAAGTTGGCCTTCATTTTATTGAATGACACACGCGTTTGATGTTGATCTAATCGTAGGATGTAGTTGAGAAAGATTTTGTGTTGATAGGAAAAGCTAACAATACTAGCGCAGTTTGTGCTCTCATAATTCTCAAATCAGTTGCTCGAAACATCAAATCGTATCAAATCATCATCCTCCTCTCCTACTACTACTCCTTTTTAAAAGATGAATATCATTAGCAAAGCTGCCCTTCTTATGTTGGTCGTCGGCGCTTCGGGTAAGTATCAGTTGTGGCTATATGATTTGCAAAAAGTATCACATGATATGTTCTCTCTGCTTACCAATCCTCTATTTCTATTTCTATCTCTCGTCTCCATCATACCACAGCCGACAAGACACCAACTCTCCGTGGTGTTACACAGCCTACATCAGAAGAAATCAAAGATATTGTTCGCCAAGCAAAGGCTGATGCCTTTGTTGCTGTGATGGAGGCAGATAATAATAAGGGTAGCTGTAGTCGAAAGAGTTGTGCAGCGGCCACTGCTGCCGGACACGATTACTGTACAGCTGGGAATACGAAGTGGTCCACTCCAATGTGTGGACCCTGTGATACGGATACTGGACACTGCAGCTGGCCACCTTCTGGGTTTAATATTGATAAGGAGCGTACTATTGTTGACTCCTTGAGCAAGTAAGAACTTCTAGACATCGTTGCCGAGGTTATGTATGGTCCTGTTCATAGGGCCACGTCATCAGCTAACAACGCTGCCCATAAGGCCACATCAGCAGCTAATGGAGCTTCTAAAAAGGCCACCGCAGCAGCTGACAATGCCGCTGACAAAGCAACAGCAGCGGCAGATAAAGCAGCCGAAACCGCACGAAAGGCAGCATGTGGTGGTAACTGCGATCAGTCAGATCAGGTCTGAATTCAGAGGAAGTAGTATTAGACTTAGAGGACAGAGAATTAAACATAGAGGATAGTTAGTCGTTTGTTATCCAAGAAACATAGGTTACGGAATGTAGTTTGTGGTGTTATAGTGTTAGTGGTATCGATAATATAGATACCGAACTTTACTATCCGCATCTGTGTTCTTCTTTCTCTAGATATTAGTATCTCTTGCTTCATTCTCACCTCACAGTATCATCAATTCACCAGTAAAGTAACACATCTAATCATAATATCTCTTTACATGGACACAGCGATGACTTTGAAAATAAATCCAATTCCAACTTGAGAATCTTTGACATAAGTTCCTCTTCTCTTTCATTTCCATTCATCTGTACTCTTCGTAGATCATCATTAGCCTCTCCCAATGCCATCACCACATCATTATACTTACTCTGCAAGTCAATATACAACTTATCTTTCATTTCAAGAGCTTTACTACGTTCCATATTCTCTACTGTTACCTTTGCTAAGGATCTTCCCATTTCATTTTTAATTTGTTCAACATCTGATCGTAATTGTTCATTCGTTTGATATTGTTCTGCCATCTTTCCTAGTAATAGCCTTGTAGTGTCTTTTACTGCTGATGCTTCATTCTTTATGGTCATGATATCTTCCTCCTCCTCTACTACTGAAGAATTGTAACTCTCGTCTTCGTCGTTGATGTTTGAGTCCTTGGAATGATCATCATCGTCTGCGGTATCCTCAATGGCAGCGGCAGTATCTTTGTTGTTATTCACTATCATATGACCCCCATCATTATTCTTTTCAACTCTTGTTGATTTAAGACGAGTTAACTCAGCCTGTCGGGATGCAATCTCAGATTCAAGTGTTGCAATTCTCCTATCAACATCGACATCTACTCGGCAGCTCAAATCTTTTTCATGAGTATCTTCTTCGATCATGATTACATCG
>Ga0214479_100248_pt1 | contig 34897 bp, 31 predicted proteins | sample M1_20Mar14CPVII9_5_FD_165054 | JGI IMG/M metagenome (GOLD analysis project Ga0214479, IMG submission 165054) | Marine eukaryotic communities from Monterey Bay, California, United States - M1_20Mar14CPVII9sort6BwellE14 | ecosystem: Environmental > Aquatic > Marine > Unclassified | place: USA...
ATTAAAAAGAGTATACCGAGAGACTGATAGGATGTGCACTTACCTTGAAAGGATAAGAAAGATGGTAGTTGACTAACTGAGCAAAGATTTATGAAGATGAAGAGAGACAATGGTAACTCAAGTTTGTGTATACGGCTTGCAAAGACAATCAAATAAAGATACATAAAGGCCAAGTGAAGCACTCAGATCTCAAATACTTCATATTGAACACATGGATTCACAAGATAAAACAATACTAACGCGGACTTTCCTGCTACCTTTACCCATCTGAAAATTCTTGGCTAAGGTCATTACATTGATCTCTGTGTCATTCTTGTGCAAGTCGACATCTCGTGGGTCGAGCGTACCTTCCCTTTTTCTACGGAAACGTTGCATCTCTGCCACAGTACGATTACTTCCAAACGGAATAGGCTTATCTTCAAAGCAATCCCATGCAATCATTTCTCCGTCCAAGATGACATCCACATCATATGCAGCGATTGCAGCTCGTAGTGAAGGACCAATGGCGGGGCTATAGAGAGGCGAATACCAAGTTCCACTTCTTGTTTGAATGGTAACAACGCCACGTTTGATATGTACCAAGTCTCTTTCGCCATCCATTTTAACCTCACAGGCAAATGCAGGATGTCTAATAGCCAAACAAGACTTAGCCGGAGAGTCGGACGGGAGTGCCTTATCCAACTGGTTGTGGCGATGACAAACCTCCTTCAAGAACGTATCAAAATCTGTCTTTCGTGAGAGCATGGGCTTTATTGTCTTTTGTACGATAGCAGGCAAGTCGCTAGGAGTCATCCAAATCTTACGATTAGTTTCCATGATATCTTGTGTATTCTTCTCCACAGTAGCATTCAACAACTTTACATAATCAGGATCACTCAACAGTGTACATAACTCCTTGAGACTGTTGGCCGAGTTGTGTATATCTACAGCATGGGGACTGAGGAACCCTAAAATACCTCTCAAATTGATTCCAATATTGGTGTCTTGAAGAAGAATCCTCACAATGTATTTATGCTCCACCGGCTGTGTATATGACAGATGATTTGTAGATTAGATAAGAAAGATGATTCACCCGTGAATTATATCCACACACAAACAAAGCTTCACTCACGCTCAGATTCTTATTGATGAGCTTCTCCACTAGTGCCGCATATTTGTCACCCTTCTTCCCCGACCTAACTGTTTTCTCCAATTGCTTTCTCCACTTACTCTTCTCAACAGGTTCTTCAGTTGGCATGTCAAAACGATCTTTCACTACATCTACCAAAACATCCAACCATTCATTTATTTCTCCCAAAGTTAGCTTTGATCCAGATCCTGGCTGCCGTTCATTCATAACATCTCTCACTACACAAGACAAGTCACCAACAGAATCTTTGTTCTTGATCAATTTTCCATTCCTATAACCAGACAATTGTGAGTGTATTTTACTACCCTTAGTTTGCCCTAATGCCTTTGCCCAAGTTTCTGCAATCTTACTAGCTTTTAAACCCGTATGAGGACGAGCACTATCATGTTCTGGTAATATCAATCTTAGATAAGGATAGGGACTACCTCCAGATTCATCCATTTTATCCTTCATTGCTTTTGGTAACAAATATCCAATCTGATCTACTTTGGCCACCTTCTTCTTTTTGAAACGTAAATTCCATATAACCTCAAGACTTTATATATGAAAGATAGAGAAGAAATATAATAATGAGTAAATTACAGAATGCATATATATTAATAGAAAGGCATATATATATCATAACATCAAATCATTTGTATACTTACCGCTTACACAACTCAGCAAATGGCATTGCATTGGCAACATGATATGTTGGTTTCCTCGGTATGTATGTTTCCAATGTTGGGATTTCTGTTGTAGCTTCGTCAAACTCTTCCTGATCTTCATCATCTGATAGATTATCATCATCTCGAACATTATCAAGCTCTTCTTTATTACTTTTGACTTTATTGTCTACTTCCATTGATATTTTATCCTTGGTGTTGTTATCAACATTTCTATCGTTATCTATACTAATTTTACTTTTATGATCAACGTTGATAGTTGATTTCCAATCCCTTTTCACCTCTTGACCATTATTTTCTTTCCCAGTACTCTGTTGAGTGTTACTAGCGTGTTTTTTAGTATCCATCCCGTCTAATATTGAATGAATATTTAGTAAGGAGTATATTGTGGAGAAGAAGAAGAACAACAGTTGGGAATTTTTATCCGGTCGAGTGTTGTACTTACTCCGCCACCTACAAACAGAACCTGACCGACAACTGCCTTCTGCACATTAATAGTATTAATAAAACCTTCTAGATAAATAGAGACGGTATATGGGAAGTAGATAGAGCTCTTATCAACTCTCAACAACATTTAACTAAAAACTAAACAGTGGTTTCGTTGAATCGCCATTCATTCGTTCGTGAAATCATTTTAAATCTCATAAATCTTTGCTCAGTTAGTCAACTACCATCTTTCTTATCCTTTCAAGGTAAGTGCACATCCTATCAGTCTCTCGGTATACTCTTTTTAATATGTTATGAATGTGCGTTGAAGGGTTGGGGGCGCCGCGGGCCGGATGTGGCGGCGGAGAGACGACAACTCGAAAGAGAAAAAATTGAGATGGTACATATCTTTGGGGGTGAACCTTAACTTGTTGGTTGCCTGTGTATTTTCATTGTGATATTAACTGCCATACTCGGTGATATTATGAGTAATGGTACCCTCGGTGGTGTATGTGCTAGCGGGGTGTGTCGAACATATTGTCTCTGCGGAGCCGGAGACACATACCATATGATATGATCTTTTGCAATACCATATGTTATTGGGTTAGTATATTGAACTTTATGTGTGGGTGTGGCGTGTTGCCTGGTCAGTTCTTTCGTACATTATACATCATACTGTGTTAAATACGCCATATATCTGTGTCTATGTGGTTTGAGGCTCTCGGCTGTTACAACGGAGAGACATATGATTTATGATATATGTTATTCAAGTATCTTTTTCATTTCAAACCTCACACTCACACCATCCATATCCTTCCTTTCCCACTTAAACAGCACATACATCATCCATCATGTCTAAGACGAAGAAATCTGATGCCGTAAGTATTGTTGTTAATACGATATATATTGATAATAGAGTAAAGTGTATAATATCTGAATACATCCACCGACCCACTACCATTTCTACCTTCATCTGCCAACCAGGCTGCTCCTGCCAAGAAGGCCAAGGCAAAGAAGCCAAGATGGGAAATGATCCTCGCGGGAAGCGCCCTTCTCCTCTTCAATCTGCTGCTGCCACAGGAAAGTTTCACATGAAGTTGTGTGCTCAATATGAAGTCTTGCTTCATTTGAACTTAGTTTGCCTTTATTTGACTGACTTTGCAAGCCGCATGTTCTAACAAAAGTTACAATCACTTCTCTTTTATCTTTATAAACTGTGAAACTCGCATCTTCCAGAGGTTGGAACGATCATGGTTGGCTGTGACGGAACTGATTACATCGTTACGGAAAATACAAAAGGCATCCATCGTTGGGTAAAGCACAAGCCCTAGAAAGTTGGACGTTGCGAGTAAGCTCGGTCTCGGTTGATACTGTCTACTCAGTATTTCTATATGTTTCAATGAATGATGAATGTATCAATTAGTTCTATAAATGTTTTGTCGAGAGAACTGCCACACAAGCAGACTCTATCTAAATCATAAAGAATCATTTTGATACAACAAACAAGAGTTTTTAGCTATTTTATGTGTCTCCTAGTAACATTGTTCAACAGGACAAGATTTCTATCTCACATCATAATCATTCTTCCATCCTCTTCAATCAAAGTCTAGTTCAGGCTCTTCTACTCTTCCTAAGAAGATTGGTTCACCAGTGGGCCGATGGATGATAGCCACAACAAACGGCCTATCGAAGATAAGTTCTGGAGGAGCACGTTGTACGCTCCTTCTGCTCATCTTTGCTACAGTAGCAGCGGCTGCTTCGGTGCCTTCCTCGGTAACTTCCATTGCAGTAGAGTGTAGTACATCGTCTAATGCCACAGCATCGTCGCCAGTCATTCTTAGAAAGTTGCCACAGCATTCAAAAGCTTCGATCATGCCCATAGTCTGAAGAGTTTCTTTGAGACTTTCAGATCCCCAATTAAGCTTGAACCGAGGTAACTTCAAGTTCACATTTCTGCTCCATGCATTGTCCAATAGCTCAGACAGAGGCTGCTTTGTTAAACCAGTGATTAGATCGTTCATTGACTCAGCATCATTTGTAGCTGGAAGGAAGAATAGGGAAGTAAACTCAGATGGAGTATCGTCGTCATCATCTGACTTTCCATAATCAAGACTGATAGCACTTGCACCTCCGAGCTCCTCTTTAGGATGAATCAAGCCCATGGTGAATGTATTACTCATCATCCGAGCAGGAGTTTTCGATCCATCAAACGAAGTGAACTCTCCGTCAACCGTCTTGTCTTTATCAAACTTATATTTCCACGCACCTTTAAAGTAAACTGCATTAACAAGCAGAGCCACAATATCAGAGGGTATCTTATCATCACCCAACATATCTTTGATCATGCCATTTGTATTCTCTTCTATCCATGAATCAACAGTGGAATACCGCGATGGCATTGGGAATGCAGCAGCATCATGTTCATCTTGTACTGTTTCAATAAAACTATCTTTTAGATTGTCAGCCCAGACTGAGTTTGCAATCGATAGCATTACATCAGGATCATCACTTCCTTCGTTTTCCGTCTGTTCAATTAACGATCTTGATCCTAACACTTGCTCCATTTCAGCTTCATTATCACTACCTTCTGTTGCACCATCTTTGACCATATCCAATGCCTTTTGAACTGACAACGGAGAGATGAGAACATTACCCTCTGGGAAGTTATCGGCAACAGTCTTGAATAGTTGTGTACCAAATGCAGACGAATCTGCTGTATCACTATTGCTGCGGTTAGTATCTCCTCCACTGTCGTCGCTAGGTGCAGATACTACAGGTGAAGACGTAGGTTCATCTGTAGGACATGTAGTTGTATATTCAATACAACTACGACATACACAAGCACTAACCGCCATACGTGTTCGTAAACAGCTCTTGGCACAACATTGATTACACTTGATCTTCATCAGTATGTCATTATCATCTCCAATGTGATTATTGCATTCTAAATGACATGCGCTTTCGGAGACGCTTTCTATATCGTTATTGATTGTAGTATGATGCTTTGCCTTGTCGACCATTTCATCGAATGTACCCTTGAGACCAGTTGGTGAGTATGGATCCTGCATATATCGTATAAATGTTGCATAGAAGTTATTAGAAAAAGACAGTACAAGATATGCACAGAAGAACATATAATATCGTAATGCAAACACAAAATGAGCACAAGATAGATATGAATATGCACATAAGATATCCATTGCAATAAACTAACCTTTGCTGCTGCGCTGCATGCGACAAGCAGTAATACTATTGCAACTAAAGACTTCATTATTATTGTTATGCTTCTCTAGATTGATTTATGGTATATCGTGCTGCCGCTAGCAGAGTTGATCATGGTTGCTTGGTTGCTTGCAAAACTCTTTATGTCATCAACAAAGAGGTATCCTTGCTTAGTGGATGAATGAGATGGCGGCAATCATTCATGGGCCAGTGTTGGATTGTCTGGGAATGGGTGTGGATATAGCGCTAAATAACTACAATAGCGTGAAGATGAATCGATTGGCATCATCTCTAATCCATTATACTAATCGATATGGTAGCCATCGGTTGCTACAGCAGCATGCCATAAAACGAAATATACTTTATCATCAAACTACAATTTTTCAACAACAACACAAACGAAGCATCACAACCACTATTACACATAAACATACACATCAAACAACACTTAATAACATACATCCACAACATTTATATCAAATTATTAATAATGTTGATCAATATTATAGTTTCTTACCATATTGTAATGAATCAAAGATATTACAAACATCTAATTGTGGTACGATGTATGATGCTGTATTAAAGGTTGGATTTAGTTTGCCTAGTAGTAGTAGTTTACTTCCTGGATCATCATCATCATTGTTAGAGGAACGATATGTATCTCGTGTGAAGATGACACCCCCTTCAACTAAAGACAGTGATATGAAACCTATATGGATAGTAGAAGCAAAAAGTATACAAAGTCAATTATTCGATTCATTAAAAAGTAGATGGCAATTATCAATTGCAGACGATACCAATCAAATCAGTAATATTGTCCAGCAACAATATACCAACAATGTCAATTCACAATATGACACGAATAATGTGCAATCTACAGCAGCATCATGTAATGTAAACTTTGAGGTAGAGATACAAGTTTCTAATCCATTAATATCATTTACATTAAGTCAAGTATTAAAAGATGTTGCCAAGAAACAAGTTGATGCATTTGAAAAACGTTGTATTGATGTTCCTACGAAGATGGTATGATCAAACGGGAGATGGAACTGATAGACATTGGTGCTGCAGAAGGCAAGCAATATCAGCGTATACACAATGGGATATCCAAAAGCTCTCCAAAGAAATCTTTCTGTACATCCAGAGCCGAAAAGAAACCCTGTCGTGCACACGATGGCTGATTACCAAAAGCCTGAAGAAGCTATGCAACATTCAAACATATGCATTGATAGGATGCGGATCTGTTTTGAGTGACGAGGCTAGGCTACCGGAACAATTATATCCGATTACTGGTATCCTAAAACACTAACATCCTCCTAGTAAACTCTCTCATAATTTCACTACTCATATCATATGTCCACCTAATTCGTATATTCTAGACAGCTACCCATTCCACTCTCTGCTACTACTTCATTTACCTATCGTATCACGATGTCTAATACTAACACATATTACAGTCCAAGTCGTCGCATCAAGCATCTGCCTATCGTATCACCGCATCATACAGCGGCGGTATCCTCAACACAATACTCATCAGATGATGATACTAATGCTTCCTCTACAACAGATTCGAGTATGGCAATACCAGATTCGAAATATAATACTACTGATACCAATACTGACAAGATCAAGGAGAGTAGTAGTAGGCAGACACGCTTATCTCATATGCTCTTTGGTAAATTTGCTTTATGGGGTATCTTTTTGGCTGCAATATTATCTGTGTTATCGGCTGCAATGTTTACATCTAGCCCGCCGAATCAAGTATGGAACAAGTCAAGTGAAGGTAGTACTACTAGCAGTTCAACATCTACCGAAGTCAGCATCTATATTGATGATACTTATGTCAAATCATTAATGAATAGTGAGAAGGGCATCCCGCACCTATCTGCTAAAGACTTTGCTCGTCCTAAACTCATATCTGCATCTAAGAGGGTAGAAAGAAAGGACGATTCTAATAAGTCTATTCTGTACATGATGAAATTTGATCTACCTAATGCGTTTATGGTAAAGATCAGAGCACGATGCAATCCTCTTTGGTTTCTTCTAACACTCACAAAGATTGGGCATTCACAAGATTGGCCTACCTTTCTACAAAAGATGAAGAACTTGCAGATGTATACTCCGTTTTGTAGGCTCAAGTATATTGCTATTGAACATAATCACCCTTCGGAAGTTGCCGAGAAAGCCATGCATTATGTATTCATGGCATATCATGTGAAGGGAGAATGGTATAATATGAATAGAATAAACGAGATGTACTTGGCAAGTAAGTTTCCCGGATCAAACATCTATCGTGGATATACGACCCGTCCTGGTAGAGGTAGTCCATGGCCAAGTGAAGAAGGTTTAGGCCACGTTTACTTGGCAAAGTTTGATTGGGATACCCGAGCATCACCGACCTGTCTATTAGGAGAACTAGAAACAATCAGAGGTATCCTCGGAGGAGGCCCAGTTGAACCTGTCGAACATAAAGATATTGCAGAGGATATGCTATTGACAAAGATTGGTTCAGCGGGGGTATCAAGGGGTATACGCCAGCGTCTTTCTGACTATACATATGCTCAACCTTATGCAAACATGACATATCATGCTTTCCCTCATCGAGCTATTCGTCAGCAAGAGTTGGATATTCAAAATGATTGGGATCCATATTGGAAAGTAGGTGAATGGTATGCTCTTTCTTATCCTGAAGATTGGTATACCATTGGGAATTTGACTTATCCCTTGCCTACGAACATTCAAGTCATTCAATTCGAACAAGGAGTATGGCATCGTACTAGAGAACAGACAAATATCTTTAGGCACAATCTCGTTATGTGGTACAATTTGGGATTAGTTACCAACTTCGACATCGTTATCCTTATCTTGCGTGGTCTAGTTGATAATACTGGAATGCCTCTATGAAGAAAGTTGTATAGCAAAGATACCGTAGTTATATGTTTAGACAGACAAGATACTTATAAACTAACATCGAATAGATCCTCGTATAAACCTTCATCTTCATCATAACACAACATATCAGGTAACTCAGTAAACACTTTCTCTGCTTGCTTTACATGATCTTCTTCGAGGGAGCTATTTGCATTAATTTGATTCAACAAACTAGCCGTCATATGTATTGCATCTTTGATACCCCTCGGGACAATCAAATGTTTCTTCCTTTTGCTTTGAATAATACATTTCTTCTGTTGGGCTCTTTGTGTCAAGCATGTCAATTTGCAGAGTAAGTAATCATCTGAACTCTTTCCAACAAAAGGAAAATCATCGTAGCGCCCGTGTAATCTCAAATACCAATTCATGTGACGTAATTCCATACCGCACTCAAGACCATTAACCACTACTTCATCAAACCCTTCCTTCTTCTCATGTAACTTACAATCATAACAAGATGCCAACTGCTCTAAAACTACTACTTTTTCTTCACACTCTTCACTCATTGAGTTGAAATCCAACCGATACTTATCTGCTAGAAGTGTTGCGTTTGTATTGATTGTACCTGATGAATAGAATGATATCACATCTTCATCTCTCTGAAGCATCAGTTGTCTCATTAACTCCTCATCAATATAATCTTCGGCAACTTCCTCGGCAGCTAAATAAAGCTCTTCCAGATCGCGCTTTCTATCTTCGCGTTCCTTTCTCCAAACTTCTTTTCGCTTACAGAGCCAGGATTGAAAAAGCTCTGCGAGTATACCTTTAGCCGCTTTCGTTTGAGCAACCTGTCTTACTTCATTCTTCTTCGGTCCATAAACTTTCATTAGTGCCTCATGCAATAGTTCTACTTCCTTCTTCTTTATTGTCCGCTGTCTCTTTGCTGGCGGTGGAATACGATCATTATCATGGCTTGTTGATGTTGTAGTTGTATCATCTGTGGGCTGCCGTGATTCTGTCACAACATTGGCAAGGTAGACCTCCGTCTCACTCTCGCCCGTAGACGCCAATACATCGTACTTCTTTCTCTCCTCAAGAGATGTGTATTTCCACTTCTCGGCAACAAACTTGTTTACATCATCAATTGATACTTCTGGATTGTATCTCGATAGCTCTGCCTTAACGATTGGATGTTTATATTTACAAAACAAATCAAATGCTGTGAACACAGGTGGTGGGGTATCTTTTTTATCGTTATTGTTATCACTTGTTGAAGACGTTCGTGATTCTAACGGTACCGGATTATATTCATATGATGGATTCTTCTTTTTATTTGCATTTGCCTCATTTATCTGTCGTTGTATCTTCGGAAGAGCATATCGATATCGTCGTGTAATTTTGGCACCATGGCGGATACATACACCACTTTTTAATGCGTTGTTGGTGCATCCTTTATGACTGCATTTTCGTACCTTTGCTCCATGTTTGATGCATGTACCACCTTTCTTGGCTATTTTGGTACATCCTTCTACGGAGCATAGACGATGACGGCGTGCTTTTTTAATCACCGGTACCAACTTTGTATTCTTTTCTACTGGTAGTGAGGTATCTTTTTTATCGTTATTGTTATCACTTTTTGAAGACGATGGATGTCGTGATTCTAATGGTAGCACCGGCAATGGTGGATACTTCTTTGTATTTGTTCCATCTATCTGCCGCTGTATCTTGGCCCTTATATGTGGAGGATGATGCTGATAATGCTGATGATTTGGGGTACTGCCGATTGGTCGTGTATCAATTGAAGGTTGTGTTTGATTGTATGATGGTGGTGCATGATATGGATATTGATGTGTTGTAGGTGGATATCGATGAATGCAATGATACTGTTGTTGATAATATGAATGGTATAATTGATGAGTATGATATGCACCAGCTGATTGATAACGAGTTATAGTTGATCGAAGTTCATGTGCACCATCATGCCCACGACTTCCATTGTCTACGGTAGGAGATGGATCGACACGAATCGGCGGTGGTTGGTAGTAGGGATGTGTATAATACTGTCGAGGTACTGGTGGTTGATAATAGGAGGGCGGCCTCATGTTCAACCTTACAACACTACTTACTCGGGCTATATTGTTTTAATGAGGCTTCTGTGCACTTTTTTCTTAGCGCTGTGCTAGACAACTCCGTTTACGAGTATTACTCTAAATAGCCCACAGTACGGTTGGCTTTTCTCTTTTTTTGCAGAAAATTGTAAACAGCAACAAAACAGCTTATTACACCTCATAATAACACAAAACTAACATGATGAATAAGCATCTACTAAGAAGGAAAGCATGCAATGCTAATCCCCAAGATTTAGACGATATAGAATGTGCATTAACATATTCAACTTCGTCATCATCATTTGATTATTCAGACAATGACCAACAAGAAAATACAAACGAACCCCTTACATATGATTCTAAGAAGGATGATATAACAACACGACGATCTGCTCAATTATTATCAGACTTATCTCCATTCTCACGACGAATTGTTCGATTCGTAACACCCACTCATCCAAAGTTACCAGATCGATGTACCTCTGAATTAATAACAGTTGCCGCCGTTCGAATTATACCCTCACTGTTGGTCTTGTTAATATTACCTTTTTTAATGTGGGATGGATATCCCACTGAGTGGAGTTTGTTAAATATATATCCATTATTTAGACATGCCAGTATGGTATGGAGTAGTTTATTACATTGTTCGGCTTGGCCTATTGTGGTTGGGACGTTAGTTACGGCAATTTGTATGCCACGGGGTGGTTTCTCAGGGTCGTCGTCGTTGGTACTTAAGTCTAGGTATTTATCTGTACCATCCCCAACTTCAACACAACCCTCAACGAATAATAATAAATCCATTGGGGTTAAAATATTAGAGAAAGTGAATACATCATTACCAGGTGTAATTGCAAATGTTACCTCCTCAAATTGGAAAATGAGTATGGTATTATCAATAACATTTTCAACATTTGTTATTGTTAATATGATATTACATATGGGTTATCCACATGTATTGTGGAATCCATTCATTTGGGGTTGGTATCATGTTTACTTGCCCAAGGATATTTTACCAAGTTTACAGGGTGCGTGTTTAGATTTCGAAAAACATAGTGCAACAGCAAGACAGCCATTGTGTTTATCAGAAGATAAGTGGAATGAATTAAGTTCAGGACAATTATCAAGTTATAATCCCGATGATGTTATGGCTGTACAGAAGGGATTAGATTATTTACAAAATCAGAGCGGTGGATTGATAATTAATGCTTTGGCACGGAATGTCGTTGATAGTATCCCAGCGTTGAAACAAAATGTTGAGGGTTTGTTGCCATTCTTCAAGGAAGACAAGAAGAAGAACTTGAGCCTGGTAATTTTCGAGAATGATTCAGATGATGGTACCCGAGATGCGTTCCAACGTTGGTCGGATATTGAGGCCAGTCGTAAGGATGGTGGAAGGTATACGGTTGACTTGATGAGTTGTGGTCCTAAGAACCCAAATTGTGAGCTGGGGATTATGGATCGATACGATGCAAACTTTTTTACAAATAAAAAGGCTTCAGGTGTTGGTAAGCTTGGCGAATTTCGTCAAATATTGTTAGATTACATTCTTAAGAAGGATGAGTACAAGGAATACAGTCACATGGTCGTCTTGGATGTTGATCTCGGTACATCCTTAAGTCCACTGGGGTTACTCCACACCCTCGGATTGGAGAATGGTATAGGTCAAGATTATGCCGTTGCCAGTACTTCATCTCAGGTATGGCCAGGCACGGGAGGAACAATTATTCCACCCTACGATCTGTCGGCCTTCCGACCCAAGGAAACCAAGGCTAATAAAAAGGTTCGCGGAATGCACCAAGCCTTCTGTGAACTAATGCCCGCTGGAGACCGTTGGCGTAACATGTGTGAGGCATGTAGTCCTATGCAACTCTTCATGATCCAATCGGCGAATGATGTTACTACACATCAAGAACAGCCGTACGAGGTCGTCTCGGCCTTTAACGGATTGACCATGTACCCCATGAATCTCATTCGTGAATCGCCTGCCAAGTATGATGCAGGCGACGACGGACAACGGTGCGAACACGTCGGATTCCACCTATCTCTTCAAAAGAATATGTTTGTCAATCCCAAGTGGACAATGAACCTCCGTCCTGAAAAGCCTGGCGGACCAACAGGCTTCAAGGGTATCAAGACATTGATATTTGCCATTTTGGGCCGACCCAATGTTATGTTTTACATTGTTTTGGGTAATATCATATTCTTCATGAGTATGGTATATCCCATGTGGATGATTGGTACGAGTATTAAGAGTTTGTTAATGTTGATTACTTTGAGTAAAAGAGATGAGAAGAAGATTTATTCCAAATCGAGTTATGATATGGAGAATAATAGTAATGTTGTCAGTGTTAGAGATAGAAGCAGTCCAAGGAGACAGTCGGTATATGGCGAGGACGGAGAGAGGAAACGAAGTAATTCAGTGTATGATGATGGGCATGGCATCGATACTCGTGAGATGTGAGGGTTTAGAAGTGGTCGATTAGAAGAATGTGAAAAAAGTCTGGTTTAACAGAGACTACGGGAGCTCTCAACTTGGAGTGTGGGAGCCTAGAAGAAGTAAGAAGTGTTGGTTAGTGCATGTTTGTATTGCTTGTGATGTGGAGGCGAGGTACCTCTTCTATATGTTAGTGTTTCATTATTCGAAAGTGCGTAGTGTGTATATGTTTGTGTAAAGCTAATAGAGCCCAAGTCAAGTGTTGAAAGAACTTACTCGTTAACGAAGGAGGTAGTAGATGTATCATTCCATATATTTCCTGATTGTTGGTTCGGTGTTGTATCCTGTCTACTTCTCCGAGGAGGCAATCCGATACAACTGATATATCACATATAGAATACATATGGCATCAACACCGACACCAAACCCCGAGAAAGGACTTGCAAAAAACATTAAACCAACACGAGCAGTTATCATTGCTAAGGTAACAGACGCTTCCTTGTTCAATATACCCTCCTTTGTCATACTATCAATATCTTCTTGTAACTTGTAGTACTTTATCTTTGCTTGTGTTCTTGCCAAATCGTCTTCAATATCCTTTGTAGATTGCTCCTCATCTTGTGCATGTATCTCTTCTTCAAGTTCTTTCATCCTTAATAGAAATGATTCTAATTTGATACTGTTGTCATCACTTTCACGATGATAATGATACTTCTCTTGCATCGGCATCGGAGTAACTTGTGAACTGGTTGTATATGTATCCATCATGACTTCTATCTAACGATCACTAACTTTCTATCGTTCTGTCGATGAATGTAGGTATGTAACTTTGCTGCTTATATAATGAGCCAATTGCTGATAGCAGCTCCTACTGCCAATTGAGAGCACTGCTGCTTCTAATACGTAGGTTGACTAAGGGTTGCTTCTTTCTTACTTATGACATAAGTGAGACTGTGACATTTACAGTTCTCATCGCATATCAAAGCCGAATTATCACTATGTAAATCACAAACTCACAGCGGAATAATGCATATATACTTGGTCAAGATAAAACCTCGCCAGGGCATAGAGACGGACAGCCACAACAACAGCTCGTCAAGTATGGTGTTGCAATATAGTGGTATCGACGGCAGCAGTTATCTCTGAATATACCACAACAATTGCAATGAGTATGTTACCCACACCTCCTTCTCCTTTATCGCCCATGATGGCAGCATTAGAAGGTAGAGAATATACTAATCAAATACCAACATTACAACAACAATCTCCATCACCTGTCAAGAGAAGATATGCACCAAGGAGAAGTCATAAATCACAATCAGCAGAACATTTACCTACCAGAATAGAACAATTAAAACCTCCCTCTCCTACAGCTACAAAACCACGATCATCATCCTTTGATACATCACAAAAACATCAACCACACAAGGCAATACGTCGACGCTCCTCATTCTGTCCACAATCACTCCATGCAACCATACTCTTCCTTGACCTTGAAGGCTACAGTAAATCCTCTGATATACATCAAAGACAGATAACAAGTGATTTTATGACAACATTACGTAATTTATTAATATTTATATATAATGGTATTATACCTGAACGAGGGAATATTGATAATTATGTTATATTACCTACAGGAGATGGTGCGGCTGTTATTGTTATTAAATGTCCGTGTTGTGTTATTGAGAACACTAATAATTGTAATGAAGGAGAATGTTGTAATAGTGATAATGAAGAGGGGGGAGAATGTAGTCATGAAGGTGAAGGGGATGCCTTCAATTGCAGAACGTCAAACAGTAGAAGAAGATCATCAGTTAATGATTCATCTAAAAAGAAGGGTATATATTGTAAACACTGCAATACAACCTCACTCCAAACAACAGAAGAAACTGCATTATGGATAGGATCCACTTTGTTACTCTGGGCGACACAACGTCAGATTGGATTGCGAGTTGGATTAAACTCAGGCGAATTAAGTATAGTCGAGGACCCATATGGTAAGTCATTTTTTAGATAAAAGTATTTTGTGCACATCTTGTGCTCATTTTTCTCTTTCTCTCCTCTAGGTGATCCAAATGTATGTGGCGATGCTATTAATATGGCAGCTCGGATTATGGACACGGCATTGCCCGGACAAATATTGGCTAGTGCTAGTACTGTTGTTCCTAATTTAAATGATTTACAATCAATGAATAATAATAATGATGAAGATGAATTGGATGTTGGTAGAGAAGACATTGGTTTGAGTATGGATGAATTAGACATTGGCCGTACAATGAAACCAAGGAGAAGAAGGGAGAGAATAAAACAACATGATGATTGTATACACTGCCCACGGATGAAGTATGAAATGTCACAAAAGCCAAGTGAGGTGGTAGTTAAGCATGGTGTGACGACGAATGTACAGAGTATAACATGTACATTACACCCGTTGCCCCGACCTGAAGATTTACCACCAGAATTGCTGGAAGGTACAGAACCACCGTTGATGCCCAGTCCGTCACTAATCGAGTCTGAATCATTAGAAGATAACGATCAACCATCATCACAATTACATCCACATCCACTACTCAAGATTAAGAACAATCCAAAGAAGTTATCATTCGCATCATTATCATCATTGCAGCATGAGTCACTGCGAGGGTCAATACGGGGATCAATGAGAGGGTCAATAAGAGACTCGTTTTCTGATAACAAGCCATCAGGGTCTTTAACTTCAGACTCCAATCACAACGGTGCACAAACACGAATGTCAATGCTATCACAACTATCCAACGTTTCAAATGATGAGAGTGATATAGCGGAAAGTATGCGAACTGCCAATACCTCGAATATGTCGTCACCACAAAACCAACACCGTAAACAACTCTCACAACAATCACATCAGTCACCAACTCCATTTCAGGTTGGCAATCATAAAACACCGGCAACTAAATGGTATATGAAAATCAAACCAACTGAAATGCAATCGTCAGGTGAATCAGGTCAGATTAAACCAAAAGTCTTACCACAAGAATTAATACGAAGACATCAACGTATTGCCTTTTTGGGTATTATGCATGATAATTTATCGAAAGGTTTTGTTAATATACTGGACACGAATCCAAATCATCGTTGGGAACAGGTATACATACTGTTTCCGAGTGATGAATGTTTAATGAATCACTTGGCAAAGAATTATCGTGATCAATCAGTTGAGCAGTTGATATATAATAAGAGGGAATGCCGTAAGACGTTATTGAAGTTATTATCACCAGTTGTTGATGATTTGCGGTTCTTACAATATGATCAATTAATGCATTGTGGTTCATATTGGGACTGGAGAGATCCGGGAGGTTTCATTCATATAAGTCCTTTGACATGGGGGGCTAACCCCAAGACTTGTCCGGCTATGAATTATTATTGGAACAGTAGAGTACCAAGTCCAGAATATCGAGTTTATCGAGAGGGGTTGGGTTACTTGTTAGATACTGCCAAGCCATTTGATGAGGCTAATGATTCGCTAGAGAATACAATTCGCGAAGAAGAACGAGAACACTCGTCTTCATCAATTGAGGAACAAACTTAGGAGAGAGTCACAAGTTGTCTATCAGCTGCACAGGTACAGGACTGGGATGGCATGATAGAGTGAAGAATTTAACATTACTCTACATAAATTTAGACGGCTACTTGTACCTAATACGAACCTCAGTTGCTCTTACCTACAAAGAATCAAGATAGTTGTCAGGTCCTCTTTTCGGCTTTATATCTTGAACTAAAGAGCGCAAATTAGGCCCAGTATACTTTTGAGGAGGCGGTGCACTTTGCTCTGCATCAGGAGATAGCTTATCAAGGTAAGCTCCACTAGATGTTTGAGCAGTATTCGGTTGCTGCTCAACAGAAGGATAGACTTGTTGGTCTTCTAACTTCTTTGTCCTAGGGCTCCGTTCTGCCTTTGTTTGTTGTCTCTTCTCTTCTTCAGTGGCAGCTATGAATGACTGTCTCTGTGAATCGATCATCGCTTGAGCAAGTTTATCTTCAACCGACTCTTCAGGAGATATATCTTTTACTACAGGTTTTGCTATGTTTACTTTCTTCTTAGAAGTAGAGTCTTTGATATATGTTCAGTGTAAGAGATAGTGGCATTCTTTGTGAGCTAGTTTAATGTTAAGCCATCTCACTCATCTATACATAGCTAGCTAGCTCACTTACTCTCTTGTCCTTTGATTGCTGGCGGTTGTTTCTCTGCTACCTCTGAACTCTCTGAGCTTCCGTCTCCTTCTTTAGGAGTGCCTTTTGACTTCTTTGCAGCTGCCGCCTTTGCTTTAGCAGCCTTCTTAGCGGCCATCTGCTTCTTCTTTAATGCCGCCGCCTCTTCTTCTTTCTTTTGTTCATTTCTATATACTGCATAACCTAATGGATAAGACGCCACAACCGCTGCAGCTCCCAACTCTAGATTTGAAAAGTTTATACTATTTGGTTTGACTGATACTTCTAATTGACCATCCTTCTCACCACTACTTCCTATAGAAGGCAAGCTAATCTTCCAACGTTTCTTTGTAAAGAAGTCAATGAATCCCTGAAGAGTATCAATTGTTCATATAGTGTTAGTAATGAAGTATCTATTGATATATTGGCATTATGCATACATATCTTACACATAAAACTGCTTACCTTATTAGACTTTTGAAGTTTCAACCAACTAGCTTGATCGACATAATCTTCAGGTTTATCATATGAATATAATGCTCTTAATAGTTGTTCCTCGGGTGTTAACTTAGGATCACTCCCCTTTGGCGGAGGCGTAATTTCAACTGTTGTTTGTGGCGCTTTAACAAGCACTCCTAAGACTTTCCTCTGAAGAGTATCAAACATTCGTGCAGTGTTAGTGAGTGAATATTGTTTGACATATTGCATATTATGCATACATATCTTATGCACAAAACTGCTTACCATATCCCCATCAAAGTACTCTAATACTCGAACCAAGTATTCTGTATCAACTGTTAGTTCTATCTTTGTTGGTTCGTTGGCTGATATATAACGTTATGATATAGAGATAACAGTGTAAGATATGTATAGATATTGCAACAAGGAACATAGACATAAGATATGCACGAAACTTACCAACAGCAGCCGATGCCTGTGTAGAAGATAATAGTATAGGGGTTATAGTAGTTGCAACTACTTGAGTTAGAAAGTTCCTCCTTGTATTGAATTCATCTTCATTATTATTTAATTGCATAGGGAGTGCATGACTTTGGATATTGCATTGCTTTGTACTTGTCGCAAGTTGTGGTGAAAAGGAGAAGCCCTTAGCGACTGCCACTAACCCAACAACAAGTATAATTGAATAACGAGATATCATGATAGATTATGTGTATATTATGAATAGGTATTATGAGTGGTAGAGGAGCGCCATCGTCCTCGTTTGCTGCCGCTTTGCAAAGGGAAGTAGTAGCTCTGCATTTGTATGAAAAACACGTACTCAATCTATTAGTACTCGTGTTGAAGACTAAAGATAGAGTGCTCTAGGCCCGTGCTCTTATGATGTTGTACTATGTATCGACCTTAATTGCGCATGCCATTTGAGAAAGCAGAATTAGCAAGTGGCAAAAGAACAAATTTGCCGACGGCAGCATGATGTGGACCTTCAATCGTTGATGCCAAAACACTGAGAGAGTGTGTTAAAGTATGCTACTGTGATATCATATGTCAATAGGGCGGGCGGAGAGGAACAGCTCATAATTCATTGCAATTGCAAATAACAAACCTATAACATCCAAAGCAATGTCAACAACAACCAAATTATCATCGACAGCATCGATACACCCATGCTCGTCAAGCCGAGTAGAAAAGGAGAATTGCAATAATAGTACAATGCAATCTGTTGCAAGTCCGCGGCAGTCTACGACACCAGCCACTCGCAGCGGCATACGAGGTCGAAGACAACTCAAATCAGCCCTATATTTTGCCGCCTTTACGATAATCTGCACATATTGTTCGATACTACTACCAACTGCAACGGCCTTTGCAACTACTAGAGTCAATCGAAGATCAGGATTATATGAACGAAAGTCAGAATGGGTAGAGAGGTCGGTACAATACTACTCGACAGTCATGAGAAAGGCACCGAGTAGTAGTCAAACTTCTCAACTACCTCATAATAAGATTGATTCTACTAGTGACAACGATATTGCTACCCAAGATGAAGACTTTGTTAGATTGGCAACTAAACATTACTATGCTAGACATCTTATCAAGAGAGGAAGTTGGGAACAGGCTGAGAAGGTACGTCGTCGCTTGTGTCTGGTATCTTTATATTTTGTGCATATGATATGAGCAAGTATCTCCCTTACTTTGTGCACATGCATGAACAAAAACTCACACCTCTCTCCTCTCTCTTACTTTACAGCTATACCGACGTATCATTAATGAGCTGTCATCTGAAGATGATGGACATTGTGATCATTCCAAGCTTGCTGTATCGACACTATTACTCTCTCTACACATGCAGAGAGTCGGAGATACCAAAGGAACTAGGGCAGTCTTCCTCAACTTCTTCCGTCGAGTAGCAATGGATGAAGACGATGATGAGATTGAATGTTCATGCTCTGCCAAGGTATTGCAAGCATATGCATTGTTTGAAATGAAGAATGGTCATGAGAGAAAGAGTCTTGAAATTATCCAAAAGGCAGTACAAATGGATAACGAGTTGAGCCCCGTTCTAGAATGGAAACAATTTAGAGATGTTCGAGAAGGTAGAAAGTACCAGCCTACCATAAGTTTCAACCGAGCTTATTCTCCTCTTGATCGAAAGATTCAAAACAAACGTCACAAGGAGAGCTGTGTAACCTCTCCCATGGACGATGCAAAGTATGTTCCTATCAGGAGAAGAGAGATTTTCTCCGCCGGTGGTCAATGAGATGATTGATGTTTATCAGGAGAAGAGAGATTTTCTCCGCCGGTGGTCAATGAGATGATTGATGTTTGATATATGTCTGTAAAGAATATGGATCGTAGTGTGTAGAGGTTCTCAGTGTCTACCTCAGATGTATGTAACGCTAGTTGTACTGTATTAAAACAAATCATGATCTACTCTTCCTCTACCTAATACTCTTCTACTCTATTTTCTTTGTTCATTCCAAACAAGGACATCACTTCCAAACATATACATCATAGGTACATATCAGTCCCTCTTCACCTGCTTCTACCCAAGCAGCAAAGACTACAACAAAACGTCATGCCTCCCAACATTATAAAAAGCCAACCACATAGTAGTGAGTTTGACAAATATTCCTGAAGCCCTCCTCCACAATCCGCTGCCAATCGCCTGTTGATACCAACACTCTGCCAAATCATGTAGAAGATACCAATTATAATGTAAATTGCAATGACTGGATCATAACAAAGAACATCCTTGACCCGAGCCATGCTCTTCGGACGAGTGTGTGACGAATCAAGTGTATTCTCAAGTACTACATTCTTCATACTTTTCATGACTGACAACTTTGGTTTATCACTTGAAGCTTTTGTAGTGTCCTCCTTAATTACCTCTGCTTTAATAAATGGTGCATCATTATCCTCTTCCGGGAATTCATATGTAATCTTGGCGCTAATGTATAGTGCTGCCAATATGTTAATTAAGCTTAGCCAAGCGTTGAGAACTAACCAATTTGAAGCGGATTGGCAATCAGCACTACCATATCCTCCATAGTGAGAGCTCCAAGCGATCGACTTACCCGTAAATACTATGGGAGGTATGTTTAGACCCATAGCCACTGTAAGATATAAACAAAATGGAGATCGACAGAGGTTTGCAAGCTGTCCATTTGCCATTCCACATGCCTTGCAGGGCAGAGTTAACACAGTACCAATCACTTCACATCCTCCTTTGAGTATCTTGCTTAATGATTCACATAGAATAGCCGCCATGGTTGTTGCTTATTGTATTATATTTTCTTATTTATGGTCTATGATACTGAACTTGTTTTTTTCTAATATTTCAGCTCTTCTGTTATTTGTTTGCCGATACCAAAGATCAATAAACACTTGCCGATATTATTACGACGATAGTAAGATTAAGATACTTTTTATTATTTTACTGCAAAGGTATGCTTTCAACTTCTCTTTGATAGACAGACGATGAAACTGTAAAGAGAGCACCACTTAATTGTATTTGATATAGATTAGGAGTATTTGATTAGATCTCCAACGCTTGGATGTTGTCATACAATAACACTGCAACGCCTCACAACTCCAGCCAACGCTAAAAAAAATTGACAAAAAGTAGGATACCTTTTGCGACAATAAATGTAATTCTTGGCAATCATTCTTAGGCGCGGAATTGATTGATATATAATAATGAGGGGGCGCCGACTGTTTGTTGCCTTAATCGTTGCTGTTGTTTCAGCTGACGGCAGCCAATTTAGCAGCAGTCTACGCTCAACTCTCATCAATTCTAATCCCTCACTGACATCAATTCATAAAAGAAGTGTCATTGAAAGAGAGGCAAGTGTCAATCCATTCCAACCAACTATACGTGCCTTAAAGTTCTGGAGATATGTCGGTCCTATTGTGGTGAATTATAAATGTACAGAGTATTGGTATAAGATTGCATATAAGAATGATTCGGTGAGTAGAATAAAAGATGCATATCATGTGCACAAATTTTGATTGCAAAGATACCCATCAACCTCATCAATCAATTATTCATAGACGAGACGTCATAATACTTGGGAAAAGCTACATACAAAACATGCACCGACAGGACTGAAAGTTATATTGGAGCTACGAGGTCTTTACGTTAAGATTGGGCAAGTAATGTCAAGCAGGAAAGTCCGCGTTTGTATTGTTTTATCATGTACATATGTGTGTTCAATGTGAAGTCTTGTTGATTTGGCTGCTTCATTTGTCCCTCCATTGCATTCATTTGCTTGCCCTTGCAACCCACATGTACTGACATATGTTATGTTTACCTCTCCTCATCTTCATAAACTGTGAAACGCGCATCTTCCAGAGCCGACTTTATACCTCGACAGTATGTCGATGTCTTTTCTACATTACAAGACCAAGTAGATCCTTGGGATGTTGAGAGAATAAAAAGTATAATTGCTGATTCATTGCAGTCATGTCAGAATGTTGAGATGGATGATGTATTTGATAGCATAGGAGATGTGTTAGGTAGCGCGTCTATTGGACAAGTTCACAAATGCAAGTTATCAAAGCAATATGGGGGAGACACTGTAGCAGTCAAAGTAATGCATCCAAATGCAGAAACCTTATTCAAGAACGACTTTAAAGTATTTCGTACATTATGCAAGGTTGCATTACCTGGTTGGTGAGTATAGGATATTAATGTATGGTACATTTTACTGCACATAATTTATACTCATCTTAATTCACTGCATAACATAGGGACCCGATACTAAAAGAATTAGAAATGCAGATGATGACAGAGTTTGATTACATCAATGAGGCAAACAATCTACAAGTTGTGAGGGGCAATATGGCAAAGAGTCCATATAGAAACAAAGTTGTGGTTCCGCAACCGAGAATAGATCTGTGCTCAAAGAACTTACTTGTCATGGAGTTTCTTCCGGGGAAGAAGCTAGCAGAGTATATCGAAGATAGACTAGCATCGATACTCGGTGGTGATGTTGTATCAGCTAGAAAAGTACTGAAGGCAAAGCAGCAAGCTCTATTCGAGTCTAAAGATGTTGGACATAAGAATTATGGACTCTTCAAACAACTGAGTGATTCATTGGAGAGACTGATAACAGATTATCCATGACACAAAGAGCATCCAAGGCCATTCAACTCATGTCAATGACGAGAGATGCTCGCAGGAAGTTATCTCTATTGCTAGATGCGACAGGTTGGCAAATATTCCACGACGGATTATACAACGGTGATCCCCATCCAGGAAATATTCTAGTACTCGACTCTGGAAAGCTTGGGCTTATAGACTACGGACAAACACGAAGATTGACTACTACCGATCGGCTTGCCATAGCAAAGGTGGTCTCTGAGCTTGGTAAGCAACATCAAAACGTTCATAAAGTTGCAAATGCAATGAGAAGTTTCGGATTCGACAGCAGGGATGGCAACGATGAAAACGTGTACCATTTTGCACAGCTATACTTTGACTCCGATGCAGTGGGGAAAAAGATGGGCTTTGCAACGCCGCAAAAGTATCTCATGCATCTCAATTCTGTTGATCCCATGTTGACCGTTCCAGACCCTGCTGTTTTTGTGGCGCGAACTTCCTTCTTATTCCGAGGATTAGGTGCTCTTTTGCAACAACAGCTACATACAAGCCAAAACTGGAAACAACAGGCAGATTTGGCTCTGGCAACAGATGGCAGAAATATAGAACTCTACAATCTCGGGCTCACTCCAATATCTACTGATTGATGGAAGACATACATAAAAAATAACACCAAATCATACTAAAGTATAATCTCATACTAGTTAAATGAAAAGAAAACATAAAGTCGGGGTAACGGCATCCTAATGAATGATTTATTGACGTGAACATGTCCTTGAATCAATACAACACTATGCCCCAATATCACCTCAAACCCCCCAAAAAGATGATCATCCACCCCAATCCTCAGAAAATTTCTCATATGTTCAATCCTCCAATACCTAACATCTCATTTCATCAACCCCAACATAATCTACCACCCACCATCTGTACCCATCTCACCCTTGGGGTCCTTGAAACCCTTAAAATCCCAATAAGTATCCAACTCATACGGATCACTAACCAACACACCGCCCTCCTGCGTAACCTTGGCAATTTGTACCCTATTCGATGCCCTACAATCCCTATAAAATAGAATACGTAAACAATCTTCCAACAACGCACGTGCCTCACCCTCTTCCATATCAGCCCTATACTTCTCCCTCATTAATGGTAATGCGATATACCCACCAAATCCTGTGGCTAATATATCATCTTCATACGCTGTACCAATCTTATCAACTACACCCAAGAATGGTGTATCACTCGTTGAACCATCCGTATTTTGTTTAAAACCGGCAACAACAACATCATTCCACAATGGGTTCATTTTATTACGACGTTGATACATCACGGCACGTAAGTAACTCCATACCTCCTTGGCACACTCCTCATTATTATCTTCTTCATATAATGAATCAGACGTGCAACGATCTTCTAACGTATTTGATTTTAATAAATCGGATATAGATTGCAAATCTGAATATTCACCTGATGCACCAATTAATGTTTTCTTATTGATGTTTACTAATCGTTGTGCATTTTTATATTTTGCTAAGGAGCCGTAGGAACAGAGTGTATCGGCTGCTAGCATTACACCACCCTTGTATTTGATGCCTAGGACTGATGTACCTGTTGTAATTGGACGGGTTGTTGCCTGATTGGAAGCTTGGACTGCTGATAATGTTGACGTTGAGGGCAGGGCGCGGGATGACGTACCCCCGGATTGTAATGAAAGGCTCATAATTATTAGGATTGATAGTATTAGAGATATAATGGTTGTATAGTGCTTTAGTGGTAGTAGTAGTAGCGGAGGTTTGCAATAGCAAAGTTATTAGTTATTTGGTTGTTTCGGCGGCTTTCGTCACAGGTCACGGATCTTCATGAATGTCACGTGTAAATCACGATATTAGGTCACGGCGTGACCTTTGTTAAGACATAAAGAGTGAGAAACAAGTCATCAAACATCATTATAAGTATATGTTACTTTTAATCAGAAACATCAGGGAAGTTCACAAAATACAATGCAACACATAAGTTATATGTTTATCTCCATTTATCACAGTTGCAGTAACACTATACTACCTGCTCCATAAACAACTAAATCAACTAAAACAAAACACACATCCTAATCAAATCCGGAGCCCCGCCGAGGGCTTTAATCAGAACAAAGTTATATTGACCATTGCATCCAGGACGATCGATTTCATCCATTTCGGAATCATCGTTCTGGAATTGCAAATGGGAGTCAATTTCTACTAACAAATCAACTAACAAATCTACAGATTGGATCATCATTATGGTTGTTGTTATTATGTCATTAGTTTATTCACTATATTAATCTGGGAAGGGTCAAATAGACGTACATGTTAATACCGTTCTTTAGAGACAAGAACAGATTAGTTGGTTTATAAATTGAAGTTACATAATAATGTTAAAGATATCATCCTTTGTATCAATACCATCCATTGGATCAATCTATTACACTGTCTTCATTATGTTACTATTACTATCGGTGAAACAACATTGTCAAGTGAAAGCTGTCCAAGGTTTAAATATCATAGATGAAGCAACAACACAATCAATGAATGCCAATGCAATACCATTTGTACCACCAAACAATGGATCATTACCGAATGAAAGTAATACACGAACGAGAAATCATTCAACAAGAAGAAGACTAAACAACATTGGCAATCCCTCATCTACGTCAACATTCACAAAAGTAGAACACGAGTGTATAACCATCTGTAATCAAAATGCACAAGGATTATATCGATTGAGAAAAGATCAGGATGGCAATTCAATCCAAGGAAAACGAACTTACATCAAGGAGGAGTATATAGTACACAAAATGATTCGAGATAAAGATGATATCTTCCTATTAAACGAAACTTGGATTGAAGGAAATGATACAATCGATTTAGGACAGGGTTATATCATGTTCTCTCACAACACTACCAGAAAACAAGATAGAACTGGCGTTGCAATAGTACTGTCCCCACGTATGGTGAAAGCATGGCGATATGCCGGAGGTAGTGAGCCCGAATACTGTGATGATTTCCCGGGTAGATTCATTAGTATCAAACTTAAATTTGATGCATATGACTCAAGGGGGGACAAAATTAGACACCAGTATCATGAGTATTACATCGCCTCAACATATAATCCATATGATACAAAGTCTATTGAGTTCACTTCGTGTCTCAATAATATCATCAGCAAAGTTCCACCAAATCAAATTATATTCATTGCAGGTGATTTAAATGCACAACTGGGTAGACAAACAAATGATAGTAGTTACACAAATGTACTAGGTCCCTATGGACTAGACAAGAGAGACACGAAAGGCTTGGAATTACTGTCAATACTTCAATCAAACAATCTTTGTGCTGTGAATACATTCTTCGATTCACCAACACACGTAACGTTTGTCAGTCCAAACGAGCAACATTGTACACTTGATTATGTTTTGATGCAACAAAGTGAACTTGACAAAGTCGTGAGTTGTGAAGTAGTAAACGATGGAAGATGTTTGAATAGTGATCATTGGGCAATAAGAACAAAGATAAAGCATTACACAGCCGAACACATACCTACCATTATCAACAAAGGTAAAATCGATATCACAAGATTACAGTATGATGAGTCAACAAACAATGAATACAATCAATACATCAATAATAGAATAAGCGAAGACACATCGTACGAAGAATTTAATGAGATATTGATAGAAGCTGCTGAAGCAACTGCATCAGATCCTATTAGATTTCACAAAGCCTAGTTTGAATTTGGCAAAGATATAATACTACCTGCCATGGATGAACGAAATCAATTCAAGTTTAGAAGACATCAACTCAAAGCAACAATGTCAATCGAACCAACCGAATCACAAGCCTTAGAACTTGAGAAGATCAATTGGGAGATCAAGAGATTAAACAAGTTCATCTCAGACCAATCGAATATTGCCTTGAGGAAATTCTATGAACATCATGCAAATACAATCTCCAGTAAAACATTCTCATCTACTCTAGCGTGGGAAGCCGTAGGTATATTAGCAATTGGAGAGAAGGCACACCACAAGAAAGTAAAGAGTATGTCATTAAAGAAAGCCGACGGTACGTACACTCAAAATGATAAAGAAGTAGCAGATGAGGTTAAGCCTCACTTTGATGGAGTATACAACAATCAACGGGGGATAGAGTGGAGTGCACTTGATGAGCTAGAAATGAAGGAGATTTTATCCGAGTATGATGAAGACTTTAGTGAAGCTCATTTCGAGCGTGCACTAAAGGGAGTAGCCAATGGTAAAGCAGGCGGAGAGAATGGAGTGTTACCTGATCTAATCAAGGCTTTGAAAGGATCCAATCGTAAGAAAGTGTTCACTTACATCAAGCAGTTCTGGGAAGGAGAATATGAGTTTGAAAGTTGGAAATCTGGCTTATTAAGTATCATTCACAAGCCAGGAAAGCCAAAAGATGATCTAAACAACTACCGAGGTATCACCTTGATGGATGTTATATCCAAAGTCTTTAGCAGAATGGTCAATGATAGATTATTCAAGATACTTGACAAGAACTGTACCAAGTTTCAATTCGGTGGCACTCCTGGAGTAGGCTGCAGCGACGCCATCTTTACATTGAAAACTGTACTCCACACGAGAGGGAATCATGGCTTGTCGACTCATGTTGCATTCATTGATCTTGTCAAAGCATATGATACAGCAAATCACGAACTACTAATTCGTATTCTTGAGATCTATGGAGTACCTCCCAAGCTTAGAGATGTTATCAGGCGTATGTACACTGATTTGAAAGTCGTCATCAAGATTGGCAAGAATAAGATCGAAATCTCCCAAAGTGTAGGAGTTAGACAAGGCGATAACATGGCACCGGTCTCATTTCTATTCTTAATGGCTGCTGTGTCTGATCTCATCGATCAAGCTTGGGAACGTGAAGGAATTGAGAAGGTAGAGTTTATGTCAACATGTTGGATAGTCAACGAAGTTGAAGGATTGCTCGTCATTTCTCACAGATTCACAACAGTCTTTGCTCACGAACGAGCTCTGACACTTGCTCAAGATCGAGCTTAAATGTGAAGAGAAACTTGCAATTCTTTAGCTTAGAAGACTAGTTCTAGTTAGAGACCTCGCCTTCTTTGCATCAATAGAAGTAGTTTAAAAAATGGATGAGATGTCAACAGAGAATTCTTGATCACTTAGACTCGTCATCCACAAAGGTAAGTATGGAGAGTGAACAAAGTTTGCTTCATTCACTCTCTTCAATGATGATGAAGTTGTGCACTTAGCACACAAAAACTTCAACACAACAAACGTCTGCCAGTTTGGCTGTAAATCGTACCCGAGCGTTTGCAACTTTTGCTGTAAATCGTACCCAAGCGTCTGTCACTTAGACTGTAAATCGTACCCGAGCGTTTGCCAGTTCGGCTGTAAATCGTACCCAAACTCAAAACAACACGAGCATGTCTGCCACTTAGGCTCTAAATCTTCGCTCACAAACATGGTGTTGCAGTTAGCATACCAATCTTCAATACAACGACGGATGTTGAGCGATACATGGATGTCATGATATCCACTGTGGAGCAACATACGGCTCAACAAATGAGTATTAGTATATCATATGTGTATTGCCCATCTTTTACATGCCTACTCACACAACATACACTCGAGTTTTGCCTTCCCACACCCCCGACTTCCATCCAGATAAAACCTCAAGCCAAGACAGTCAGTCGATTAGAGATTCAAGATAATGAAGATAGTATGTGTATGTCTCTTATACACGCTGCATAAAGGAATCACAACCTCCCCCCTCTCATAGAGAGGTTAAGGGTAAGGTTGGCCGCAGACATATACTACCTTCACTCGCACATGGAAACAACAAGACAAGAGTTTACATTGATGGCGAATTGGCTTGTAGCCCCCAAGATGCTCGATAAGTTGATGGCGGAAGCATCTTTCTGCCGATAGGGATCGGGCGAGGGGGTAGAATCGTATTCTAAGAATCCGATTCAACACCCAATTCGCGAGTCTATAGTTTTCATGTGCCCCGTGTAGGATGGACGATAGATAAGCCTCTAACTTCACAGTACTGTGTTGTAAGGAGGCTGACTGAGGATCGACGTAGGGCAACAGACGAGTGAAAGGAGCGGTTGAAGAGGAGTAAAAATTTTTGCGGGCTAAAATTTTTGTATCTTCAAGAGCTCACTTCTTTTGATGAACCACTTCGATTGAGGTCAACATGTTGGATAGTCAACGAAGTTGAAGGATTGCTCGTCATTTCTCACAGATTCACAACAGTCTTTGCTCACGAACGAGCTCTGACACTTGCTCAAGATCGAGCTTAAATGTGAAGAGAAACTTGCAATTCTTTAGCTTAGAAGACTAGTTCTAGTTAGAGACCTCGCCTTCTTTGCATCAATAGAAGTAGTTTAAAATGAGACCTTCTGACGAAGACTTCCCAACAGGGCAGATGCATCGTCACAACATAAGAAAGAACAGAGCCACTGGAGAAATCATTGTAAATGATCAACATGTATCATTTCATGTCAACACTACAATCTATGTAGATGATATGGCTGTCCCTTTCACATCTCGAAAACAACTTTTGAAAGGCTTACCAATCGTCCAATCAATATTCTCAAAACTTGGCATGGAAGTACATGTCGGAAAGGAGGAGGAAGTTACAGATGAGAATACTGGCGAAAGTAAGATAGTACTTACGAAGAAGTCAAAGACTGAATGTGTTTGGTTTCCTGCCCCAGGTGAGATTAGAAGCTTAGCAACTTTGGCACTTGCTGAAGAAGATCTACAAACTCTAGATGTATCAGAAGAGAATGAAACAGATGAAATTAGAGAATCTCGTGCTGCATTAGAGTTAAGACTTTACAACGACAGCCCCCAAACTAATGATGTACCAATGAACGGAAACGGGGCTATAGTTACATACACCAACATATTCAAATACCTTGGCACTCTTATATCCTTTGACTTAAGAGATGATCTTGATATCGAGGCACGAATCAATGCTGCCACAAGGAACTTTGGAGCAATGATTAACTTCTACAGAGCACCACAAGTTAGTATTAAAGCCAAGTACAACATATTCATGGCCATTCAAGTTAACTTATTACTCTGGGGATGCGAATGCTGGGCACTTAGAGCACACCTCAAAGAGAAACTCGAAAGATGTGCTAGACGAATGATTCGCAGCATACTGAATCTAAGCATGCATGATATCAAAGACAATCATATTACCATCAATCAACTAAATCAAAAGTTTAACAATTTTAGTGGCATCGAAAAGATGATCGTAGTCCGTTCCATGAACTTTCTTGGCAAGTTAATTCGAGGCAAAGTAGAACTGCCACCCAAGCAGATGCTGGTTGCATATGTTAACCATACTCGACCGCAGTGGTGTCCCTTGGATACTAACAAGAAATCAATGTGGAAGAACTTAAAACACATGATGAAAGATATTAGATACATCAGCATTGACTTTGTTGGCTCGTTGAAGGACTTTTACTACTGTGCATTAGACTCGACTTGGTGGAAGATAGTAGTAGCCCGTGTACTTGATCCAAGTATACCTATACCAGAGAGACCTAATGATGGCTTTGATTACATGCCAAGGAGAAGTCGACGTAGGCAGCAGCCCCCACCACCGCCGCCTCCACCACCATCTCCTCCAAGACGCAATGTATCTCCACCAAGGCGTAACCGCAACAGAGGACCTGCTCGTAGTAGGAACTCGGTACTTGGAGCACTGGAAGTCCTCGGATTTGAAAACTTCACACCTATCGATGAAGTGAAAGCTCGTTATAGATACTTAGCCATTCAGTATCACCCTGACAAGCACTCGCTATTTGGAGAAGACAATGGCATGTCTCTGGAAGAAACTACAGCTCACTTTCGAGTAATCAAAGAGGCGTGGGAGTTTCTCAGAGAACAAGCTCGACGTGAAGCTTAAGTACCAAGTATGTATCCTCACAAGTATCCTTACGAGTCGCGACTCATTTTATCATCAACAACAACAACAACAACAACAACAACAACAATGACATTACAATCAATGAGCAACGAAGTCTTATACAATATCGCCTCCTTCTTACCTCCGGCTGACTTGGCAAGATTAGCAATTAGTAGCTCTACCTTCGGAAGTCGTAGTTTAGTAGCATTGGAATCCATTCCTGACCTTACACAATTTGAACGCACTATTACTACTCGTGTATCATTCGTAGAAGTGGTAGCTTGTCGAATGCTGCGTCAATTACCAGACTTTGATCAAGTATATATAGCAAGATTCGAAAGCGGTGGTACCAGAGGCAACACGTGGACACATCTCTATCAAATCTACATTGAGCTAAGTCGTTCCTATATATCCAATCCTGAAAGCTATACCACCGACTTCCATTTGAGACACAGGTAGATCATCCTACAATTACATATCAGCAAACAACAACAACAAACAACGAATAATAATAATAATAACAACAAAACAATAATAACAGCAAGCAAAACAATCAAGATTGAGTGACCCGACTGCTCTGAGATATCATTACTTGGCATATTAAAGCCTGCCATAGCTATACAACAATCAACTGTCAACCGTCACGATCATTAGACAAAAGATGTCAATTACAAGATACGCGGTCATTGGACAAAGATGTCGAGTATGATAAGCTTAGGAGGTCGGTGAAAGAGTCATCGCCGTGAACAGAGCTCACTCTTGATACAAACAACAATAACAACAACAACAATTATAATAATACATCAATACATCAGATTAGATATTAGGTAGTTAGTCCCCTTAGAACCAAACATTATATCGGTAGATAATCAACAGCAACAACAACAACATACAAAATACATAACTATATTACAACAAACGGGAGATACGACTCGTATCTCCTAAGGGCAAAGTTCGCCTCTTATCCACAAACAAACTAACAAACTTTGGAGGAAGAAGAGCACGAGGGTGCTTAGTGGAGTGTATCAGAGATCGTGCTTCACATTTCGTTAACTGCATTCTGCGAAACAGTTGTACAACTTCTGCCGTAGCAACTGGCTCTGTTTATTAGTCTTCCCCAACAATGAATGATGAGGGGTTCTTTGAGACTAATGGACACAAGGCAAGAGCATTTTCTATTCAACGTCAACAGCGTACCTCCCAGTTATAGTCCATCGGAGAATCTTCGGAGTAACGTAGCGCAGCGTCCCCTGCATTTGTGGTGGTAGTCACCTTCATATCTTCGTGGCTGCCTTTAACTGCATAAAGATGGATAGAGAGTAAGTGAGAAGGTCAGGTAGTACCTTTTAGCATTGAACATATACTCTGATTAAACATATTTCTGGTTTTGGAGAGTTAGCAAGCAAAGAAATGTCTCATCTAATATGAAGTAGATTTTAAAAATGACTAGCGAATGACAATTATATATATTATATTATATATATACCAGAGTTTATCAGTGATATTATCCTTCAATATACAGATCCCACTTACTCTACAAACATACCTCCCAATACACCAAGAGAAGAAGATAGATACACCTATGCAGGAGTTGCTCCCCGAGGATGGAATGTATCATTACCAAGACAGGCAATCAACTCAACCAACAAATTAATTGATCCACCACATAAAGTACCAGATCCATACGGCTGGTTACGAGATGATAATCGTACAAATACAACCATATTAGAATATCTAAAGTCCGAAAAAGAGTATACCAACTCAATAACTTCACATTTAAAAGATTTACAAACTACATTATACAAAGAAATGTTGGCCAAAATGATAGAGACAGATTATTCCACACCACATTCCTATAAAGACTATTGGTATTATTCACGTACATTTAAAGGATTAAGTTATAGTAATAAGTATAGGGTACCCAAAACTTCGGATACATTGCCAACGATTAACTGGAATGGTAGTAAAGAATCACCTATATTAAAGGGAGAGACTGTTTATTTAGATGTGAATAAGATGGCAAAGAATCGCACCAATTGTGATGTAAATTTGCATTCAATTAGTCCATCACAAAAGTTGGTTGCCTATCTAATTGACTATTCGGGGAGCGAATCTTATGAACTCCATATACGCGAGATCCAATCCGGCAAGGATATGAAACTGACTAAAACTGCGGGCGGAAACAAGACCAACCTACTACACGCTGTTGACTTTGTTTGGGGAAAGGACGACACTACCTTTTACTATGTTACTGAAGATGACGCCAAGCGAGCAAATCGTCTCTATGTACGTAAAGATTGGAATAGTTCAACCTTTAAAGACAAATTGTTGAAGGAAGAATCGGATGTATTATTCTCAGTTGGGGTTAGCAAGTCTAAAGACGAGAAGAACATCTATTATGACACTAGTAGCAAAGAGACTTCAGAAACTTGGTACATGGATATATCATCAGATAAGTCTGCCGACGCGAATGAGCTGAAGATTATTTCACCACGGATTGAGAATGTACAATATAGTGTTGGCAATCGGGATAAATATTGGTACTTTGTTACCGATCTCGGCGATTTGACGATGATGAAGTGGATGAGGGCCCCAATCACATCTTCGATTGTTAATGATTGGGAGCTTGTGAAAGATGTCAAGGGCGAATCGGTCTTTGACGGCAAGTCAACTAACAAGTCCTTGGATGGTGTATCTCTATTCAAATCACACGCTGTTCTTACCGGACGTGAAGATGGTACCCCTGCAATGTGGGTGTACACATTTGAAACAAAAGAACTAGTCAAGGTTGAGTTTGAAGACTCGGCGTATACAGTTGGGCTAGGATCTAACGAGTATGACGTTGAGAAGGTTACAATTGTGTATGAGTCAATGCTAACGCCTCCCTCGGTATATGATATGTCCCTGACAGATGTTACCAAACGGACTCTAGTGAGGGAAACAAAGATCCCTGGATATAACAAGGATTTGTATGTAACTGGCCGCTTTGATGTTCTCAGTAGAGACGGAAAAGCCCATATACCAGTAGACTACATCGCCAAGAAGGATATTATGGCTAAAGCAATGGCCGGTGAAAAAGTGCATGTTCATATGTATGGCTACGGAGCATACGAAGACTCCCTCGAGGCTGACTTTGGTACAGGTAGACTGCCCTTGGTTGATAGAGGCATAGTATATGTTATAGCTCATGTACGTGGCGGGGGTGAACTAGGAAGAACTTGGTATGAAGAGCCAACAGGAAAGTCCGCGTTAGTATTATTTCATCATATGAATGAATGTGTTCATTGTGAAGTATTTCATATCTGAGTGCTTCATTTGGCCTGTATGTATCTTCATTTGTTTGTCTTTGCAAGCTGTATGCACTAACTCGAGTTACTATTGTCTCTTTTCATCGTCATAACCCTCTAAACGCGCATCTTCCAGGCGGCAAATTGCTGTGCAAGAAGAACACTTTCAATGACTTTGTCGACGTTGCCAAGTTCTTAATTGCCAATTGGACAACTCCGGACATGCTATCAAATGAAGGTCGGTCGGCAGGGGGCTTGTTAATCGGGGCATCCATCAATCAAGCACCCGAGCTATTCAGAGTTGCACTTCTCGGACGACCATTCGTCGATGCGTTTACTACAATGACTGATTCATCCATCCCATTAACGTCGGGAGAATGGATTGAATGGGGCAACCCCAACGAGGAAAAGTATAGTCAATACATGTTATCATATAGTCCAGTGAATAATGTACAAAAAGGGAAGAGATATCCAAGTTGCTGGCTGACCGCAGGACTTCATGATCGTAAGTATGCATTCTTGCTTGCTTTTTTTTTATTTGATCAACAGATGACCCACTAACGTCCATACCTTTCTATACTTCACAGCACGCGTTGGATACTGGGAGCCTCTCAAAATGGCAGCATCTCTTCGACACACCAACCCCTACAACCCCTACCCTGTGCTATATAACATAGACTTAGAAGAAGGCCACTTTGATGCTGGTGATCGTTATAAATCATTAAATGAGACTGCTGCTGACTTTGCGTTTCTACTCGGCGAATTAGGGCTGACAAAACCAATCGACTACAAGCACAAAGACGAGTCGACTTACTCGATGGTTATGTAGAATATTAATTTTAGATATAGTTGTACAATTATTATTGTATCTTTTGATCAACCAGTAAACCAAGGTTCGTCTTCAGGTCCGCCTCCAGCCCCGGCCCAATCTGCCGTGGGTTTCCCTTCATCTTCTTTCTTCTTGGTACTATCATTTCCACCCCATGATTGTTTCATTTGTTCTCTCATTGACTTTAAACTGTTTGAGTTACCTTCTCCCA
>Ga0214479_100249_pt1 | contig 34866 bp, 29 predicted proteins | sample M1_20Mar14CPVII9_5_FD_165054 | JGI IMG/M metagenome (GOLD analysis project Ga0214479, IMG submission 165054) | Marine eukaryotic communities from Monterey Bay, California, United States - M1_20Mar14CPVII9sort6BwellE14 | ecosystem: Environmental > Aquatic > Marine > Unclassified | place: USA...
ATCGAGTATCATCGCATCATCACTCACTTTTCTTGTCTCTACTCTCATACAGTGATGTATGTCAAACTATACCCCCCAAACTTTACTATATTCTATTGCAAGAATAATAATTTATTGAGAGAGTATGAAATCAGTGGATGGTAGTAATACTACAGCCACATCAGTTATTATAGTTGCTGCTACTACGCTGTGGCTACTTCGATTATAACAACACTGGTAATAAGTTACATTGAGAAGAGACGATGGCGTACTAAATGCCACAATTACAAACGAGCTGTTTCTAAAGCTAAACTACAATCAACGCAACTACAACTAATGGCTGAAGGTAAATCATACAATTGGATGGAACGCCACTTGCAAAATTGCTGGAATGCTGCTCATGAACTAACAAATGAGTACAATCGACCAGAAAGGAATGCAAAGGATAGAGAGGTTATTCTCGAAACACTACTCGGTTCATGTCAAGCAATAAATGAGATATGTTTTGTACCACCCTTCCATATCGACTATGGGTTCAATATACACATCGGACGTAACTTCTTTGCCAACTTTAATTGTTGTTGTACACACACAATAACAGACTGTGCACAGGTTACAATTGGTGATAATTGCAGCAAACTAGGACCAAATATACAAATGTTAGCGGCGACACATCCCATTGATGCAATCGAAAGAAGAAAAACAGAATTTGCACAACCATCAATAACAATTGGGGATGATGTATGGATTGGCGGTCTATATATTACCAGGTGTGACTATTGGTAATAGAGTAGTAGTTGGGGCAGGTGCAGTAGTAACTAAGAATGTAGAAGATGATGTTGTTGTGGCTGGAGTGCCTGCAAAAGTTATTAAAAGGTTGAAATGAAAATGAGATATAAATGAACAAAGCATATTGGAATACAACTTAATGAGTCTTCATTAGAATTATCAATCAAAGTAAGCATGAGGATATGAATAGACATTGGTAAGGTTCCATCATTAATACAATTTACCAAGTCTATTATCCTAGGTAGCAAAACAGTCAAACAAAACAACAATGTGTGCGCCTTGGGGCTCTTTCCTAATATCTCTGATATGTAAGAGTCTCACCCAAGTTCACCTAAACAATTCTTCTCGACACGGAACAAATAATACCCCACCCCCAACCTCAGACAATAATGATTATCTTGAGCAATAACTCACAACCAAATCATCTCTGGCATACCAACACTTTAAAATATTAAGAAAACTCTACCCGAATGGTCTGACCTGCAGCGTTACAGGTAAGACCGATACCTCCCCAGCTTGAATTGCGGTACTTGGGACGGACAGCATAATTGCTTGCTGAGCAGTTGCATTTCCCATCAACACTCAATTCACCTCCACAACCCGGATCTGTAGTCCACGTGCGGCCGTTACACTGCACAGATACTTCTGCATTAGTGTTCAGGGCATTGGCCAACGCGTTAACATCAGTGGGATCGTTGCATGTGACTCCAGTTGGATCCAAACTGCCTGAAAAAGTGACTTGAGTGTAAGTTCCTGTCAAGGAAGCGAGAAAGTTATCCCAGGCCTGTTGAACAGCGACAGATGCGCCCCCTGAGAAAAACAGTTCATCAAATACACCATCAGTATTAGATTGGCTTGGACCCTGAGTGGGCTGTGAGATATTCATAACGAGAAGTATGAGTAAGTTAGTGCTATACGATAAGTTGGACATATGATTGTCATCAGAGAAAATACAACTCACCTCCTTGCTTGGACTAGAAGAGGGCGCCTTTGAGGGTGACATTGACGGGCTCTTTGAAGGAGATTGGCTTGGACCTTGTGTGGGCTGTGAGATAGAATGATGAAGAAAGAAGTGTGAATAAACAGTTAGTTCATACGATAAAGTTGGACATATGATTGTCATCAAAGAAAACACAACTCACCACCTTGCTTGGGCTTGAGGATGGCGTTGTAGACGGCCCTACGGTGGGGCTAGACGACGGCTGCAGTGAAGATAGAGAGCAAGAAATATCAGGTGTGAGTAAGTGTGACTCAAAAGCCAAGAGATAGATTTCGATACAGCACATGTACACAACAGAAGCCTTACCTGCTTTGATGGCGATCCCGTCGGCACCTCTGTTGGACTTGAAGAGGGCGACAAACTTGGACTCGACGTGGGCTGTGAGAGTATGAGAATGATGTATGAGAAGTAGAGACAAGAAAAGTGAGTGATGATGCGATGATACTCGATACAGTAAAGGACATTTATTCAAAAAAAAGCTTACCTCCTTTGTAGGTGAACCAGTCGGCGAATTAGTGGGTACACTAGTCGGTACTAAGCTGATTGATGGACTAGATGATGGTTGACTTGAGGGCATATCACTAGTAGACGGCGCAATAGAGACTGATGGTTCAGAAGATTTGGCGGAGGGCTCACTTGAGACACTTGGGATTGATGAAGGCGACATAGTGGGCTATGGATATGGGTTATGACAGGAAGAAGTATGAGTGAGTTAGTGCATACGGAATAGGTTATAGGATACAAGATACAAAAGATATGTGCGAGACCTCTGATAATGATACTCACCTCCTTGCTTGGACTACGAGAGGGAGAATAGCTTGGGAAGGCTTCTTTCAAAGTTGTTACACACATTGCATCAGAATTACACCCGCCATTGACAGGATTTGTGACCGTCATTTCCCCCTCCTGACTATCGAATGTGTAGCACTCTCCTACACATGTTGGAGGTGATGATACAGGTGCACTACTCCCCGCGGCCTCACGACTTGCATTAATGCAGGTGTCTTTTGCCCAGGCATATCGACGAGTACAGCAAGTTTCAATGTCATAATCAACCCAAAACGTGGGATCATTTACCATGTAGGAGGGAGGTGGGGTATTGGTGACACTCAAGCACTTGATCGCGTTGCTATCTAACTCCCAGGCAGGATAGAAGCCCTCGATCTCCGTTGGTTTACCGCCCATGCAAGTCTGTATATCATAGTGGTAATATCGGTAACAACAGTCCAAGAGAGTCTGATATACAATAGAGGTATGATATACAATAGAGGGAAGTGAATAAGAACTGAAACAAATATACCTTTGTGCACATCTTAATCTTGTGCACAAAACACATATATTTACACACACAATACAAACTTACACTTTCATGGTAGCCACCATCGGTAATCATATAGTCGGGAGCATTGCCGTCATTCTTACAGGTCTCGTCTCCCGAACTCCAAGAGGGATAATAGTATCCGTCGTTAACTGCTTGGGTGTGCCTCTGGATATCTTTTGGAGATGTTACGGCAGTAGCGGCAGCGGATTGGATGGTATGTCGAATACTATCATGTTTCTGAACGTCGGCGTCGGCAGTACTAGATGATGATGCAGCTGTTGAGATAGAAGACACAGCAGATCGGAGGTTCTTATCTTGCAATCCTTCAGTAGTCGAGAGGAGTGATACTGCAATGGCAGCGAATGAATATGATAGCTTCATGATAATGTTGATGGATAATAGGATGATATTGCTGTAAATGATGATGTTGATAGGATTTATTGCAATGACGAGAAAGAATGGAGTTATTAGAGGCACAGTTTAGGCTTGATAATGATATGATTCAATACAAACACAAACTGTCTATCTTATCCTAGATCGTCTTACCTTTGATGTATTGATCGATTGCAATTGCAATGATGAAAGAGATTGTGCTCTTGACAGGATATAGAAATTATGAGATCATCTAATTTGTTGCAATAGTAGCTGGCGTATCTAAACCCAATCAGATTGGCCAACCCTCATTTGATTGGCCATTTTTGCACGGGTTCATATGAGAATATAAATGACATGGAGATAAAAGGCAGCCTCTTTTTTGTCTCAGTCTCAGATGGAGGCAATAAAGCAGCCTGTTTTAATACAGCCCTCAAAATATATTGTTGTTCAGCAGGGGGCAATCTAAATCTACACACTCCAAGTATGTGTTGTGTCCTAGCCGCTAGTGATCCTGGTCCCCCCACAGCCGCTTATGCCTCAGAGAAACAATTTCCACTGCCAAATGACTTTTGGGTCATTGCGCAAAATTTTATTACTGAATTCAACAGAGGAATTAGTATAAAAACCCAAGAAGTCTGTTGGATAGTGTGACGGGAGTACCGTAACGGTCTTTGTTTTTGAAGGGGGGGTGAGGTATCCTTGGATCCTACTAGTTCCTACGTAGAAACACCCGGGTACGCTTTTTGGTCCGCCAGAGAGATTTTAAATGTACATGTCCGGGCTAATTGGTCCGCCAGAAGGTAGATGTCAAGTGTACCATGGTACATATTTCCTGGACATATAGTTTCCATTAGGTTCTCCCCCCTTCCAAATAGTGACCTGAATACCGGTGCATATGATTGTTCATAGGGGATTAAGATACCCTGGTACATGGCCGTCCGCCAGAGCAGATGGGGTTAATGTACCCAGGTACACATATTGTGGACTTTGTTAGTGGTTGTATGTGTCCGTCCGCCAGCTCAGAATGGGTAAAGTGTACCAAGGTACATATGCTCTGCCATGACATGGCACCTCACCCCCCCTGTTTTTGATCAGCCCATTTAGGCGCCTGTACTTATGCTGTGCTGTAAATAAGTGGTCCTGAGAAGAGGCAAGTTTAAAATGTAAGGAGGCAGCTAAGGGGCAGGTTAAAACTTTACGAGAGGCATCATCATACACATCATCATACGGCAGAGGCAGAAGAGATTAAAGAACACTAAGACTAAGTCTTGACCTGGCTACTCTGAGTCTAAGTCCTTCAAGCAATGGCAATGGCAATAGACTGATGACACCATTATCCATCATCCTCCTGTACTGTAAATCCCTTGTCTCGCTTAACCCTAAAACACAATTCTTTTGCATGACTATATGTGTACACATACGATATTACTAATAAAATGATTTACATAACAAGATGTTGTTTTAGATTTTAGACACGAAAAGAACATTACCTACTCTAAACCTTTAAATACTAAAATCTAGAGTTGAGTTTGCAGCCAGGGTCTTGCTCTCCTACCAATGTCAACAGCTAGATAACACTGCCAATACTTTAATACGCCGTGTCTTATTAGTATTACGGTATTTCATCGTAATCGATTCTCTTCCAATTCAACCAATCAACAATTGTAGCAGCTGATGTTGATGACTTCTGCTGTTGTTGTATCAAAGGAATACTACCTTTTAACATCAAAGCTAATTCTTCTTTAGTTGTATATGATTCACTCCTTTGAAATAAATCAATTGAAAAGTTTGATATACTTCTAACTACATCTTGATAGTGTTTAACAGTAACGACATCATTCCAACCATGTTCTGTTTCATCTATCAAATTACGAATTGATGTAAACACATCTACTAGATCAATCTTTGTTGTTGCATCATCAACTTGTTGTCGCTGTCTCTGAGATGCTATTGCTCGATCGATACAACTTACTACATCGAATCTACCTCCAACGAGAGTGCTACTATTTATTTGTCTTGATATATCTTTGCAGAACATATCCACAGCACCATATGGTTTCGATATTCGACGTGTAACGTATTGTTTTGGATCTCTTTCAGTGTTGATGATAATAACATTATGATAATATCGTTTTGAAGCATCATATAGTTGTGGCATTAACATTGAATATGGGGTATCATGTAGTGCAATAAACCTTCCATCTAATATAATATCTTGTAATAAACCCATCACCTTTTCTTTCCATTCGATTGCACCTCCACACTTCTTTGTTGATTGTGAATGAACACAGGTTGCCGCATCGTATACTAAATTTTTGAGTTGAAGATGTTTCCGTACTGAATCTGAATAATATGATTTGAAGAAGTATGACGATATCCAACTATTATTATCATTTATACATCCAACTTCCCAATGATGTGATGGAATACCAAGTAAACACGTTGCTTGAAACATAACATGTGTTCCTGTTGTACCTTTGCCAGCTCCTAGTAAAATCATCGATTTGTTGTCATTATCATCACTACTACTAGCATAACTTACATAATATAATATATTTGATATGAATAGCCAACATATAATAGCAAACCCGATAAATATTAGAATGGTATGTTTTGGTCGTCGACGGGGCATCTATTTGATGTACAAAGCTGGATTAATTGAAAAGCCGGTTGTGACAAACTATTGAACTTCATTGCATGAGATGATCAACTCTGTATTCCTCCCTTACCTTTGAATGATGATACTACCACTCTACCTCTCTCTAGAGAGAGCATGTTTGTTCCTACTTGTGTTGTGGCGGCACTGGTGAGGTGCGCCAGGAGCGCTGAGTACGAATAGCGATAGAACGTATATTAGTCGTAGTAGTAGTCAAGGTATGTTTATATAGTTGACTCTCTGAGACATCGGTATTTATATCAATGGAGACATGCTGACTTCTTTCTGAGACAAGGCTGACTTTATCTATGCTGCATAGAATGAAATCATGTGTCTTTTTGGGGGTTGATAGATAGATTAGTCATTGATCTGCACGATTCTAGCTATTTCGTTGCAAGTAGGATTCAGAGTCTTTGAAAACGAGAATAGATTATGTTCACACTAACAGTAATATATACATTCTGTATGTATATCACCATTCTTTTGCTGTAATATCATCACAAGGCACCCAATCTTGTTTGCTCTTCCCAGACTTCCATTTTGTTCCTTCCCAATGGATATTGTAACCAGGGATGTCATTCTTTTCTCTGCGGCAGAGTATAGTAGCCTTCCAGTGGTCATTAGTCTTCTCACACCAAACAAGGACACGCTGGCCAACAGCTAACTGAACACTTCGGCCTCTCGTTACACGTGGTCTACTGACAACTTCATCAGGCAACGGTCCAGGCAATGAGTTCGTTGACAAGCTACTCATTGAATTATCTCGAGTTAACGATCTTGATGACCTCCTCATTCTCTTCTTATTACGCGTCTTTGAATCTTCACATTCATTTACATGATTAGCGAACTCTTCTCCTGCTGTTTTCACATTGGGAAATTTGATATCCTTGTCACATTTATCACAGTGGAATGACGCAACTTGTGCACTAGAATGGACCAAGTCAGGACGAGCCGAATTACTCAAGGCACTACTGCTATCTGACATTGACCTCAACTTCCGCCCCTCTGAGACTGAGTGACTGTTGTCAGCCTGTCTTGGTCGCTTTTTCTGTTGCTCAACTTGTGTGGTATCAGGCGAGGTTCCGTCTATGGCCGCAGTCGTCGATCTACCTTTTTTGCCCCACATCTTTCTTGGGCATTGATTAGAATGACTTTCACTCTTTGTCTTGGTTCCACTTTCTAGCTCCTCTTTACACTTGGTACATCCAGAATTAGCAGCAACCTCGAGAGAAACCCTTCCTCTTTGATCGCCTCGTTTGCGTTTAGTTGACATCATTATCAATGGCCTATCTTCGTCACCTTTTCCATTGGCAAGAGTTTCACTCTCTTCTTTCGGGCGTCCGGGCTGGGCTTTGATATCTTTCTGCCCATTCATCTGGCGAGCCTCGTCTACTTCGTTCTTTATGTTATGACTCTCTGCTGGCTGTTTTGCAGCAGACTCATCAATCGTTGGCGTCATCTTGGTGCCCTCATGCAGTGCAATCTTCTTCTCAGCGGACGGAGGAGCCGGAGGTACCTTCCCATCTCCATTCGGGTTATTCTTGGTTTTACGAGGGATCTTATACTCAGGCTGTTTTGCAGCAGACTCAGAGTCAATCGCTGACGTCTTGGTCTCACGCAATGAAACTGGAGATGGTGGATGGAGATAGCGCTCGACTTCAGACTTACTCCTGAACCTTTCCCCTTTTGGACTGACATAATATTGATCCTTTATATCCGTGTTCTTTTTACGAGGGACCTTATATTTTGTCCACCCAGGTCCGAATTCGGGAGCAGGAGTGCGGCTCTCTTTGGGAGGAAACTAGCTTTCGATTTCTTCTTCTCAGATGAGGTAGGAGGCTTTGCATCAATCTTCTTTGGTTGCTTTTTTGGTTGCTTCTGTGGTTGTTGATCAGTAGATTGCACCTCTTTTTCGGGAGGTCGTTCCTCCTTCTCCGGTGGAGGCTTTGCCTCGATCTTCTTTGGTGGTAGTTGCGGTTGTTGTTGAACTTGCTCAGGCTTCCCCTTCTTTTTGGGAACATCAATGATTTGGCAAATCATATCTTCTGTACGTGGCTGCACAGCAGTGTCAACAAGTGGCAAATCGTCCGACATTAGCGAGAGGAGCCGCGCCTTTGTCTCCGCCGTGTAAGAGATTGTGTCAGATCCGACAATATTCTCTACATTCTGAAGTATCTCAAGTTCATTACTCATTTCCATAAATCTATAGTGTAGTGTGAACGACTGGTGACATCTGCAAGAACATCCCGTGCAGTAGCTACAGAACTGGCATGCCTTTCCATTCTTGCACGGGCATCTCGATTGATTCAACTGTTGTGGATTGCCAGTGTGGTTGAGGATACTGTGTGGTTTTTCATTAAAAGGGTGCATTAGAACCTTGACTTTATACCTCCCTTCTTGGTGACAATTGCTACAGATGTTGAAGTCCTTGTTTAGAAGCTTTTCGCAGCCATCACAATGCATATATACGTTTGATAGTTCTTCTGAACAAAACTTGCAAAAGAAGTCAGAAGCGCCCTGACGTGATAGGAAAGAGGAACAGGAATTAGACACAGCTTATGCATACTTTTAGGCAAACACATCATACAATAACTTACATATGGATCAAGGGTAAAGGTTCCTGGATCTTGCCAAGTGTTTGGCTTAGAATCAATGGACACTCTCCATGACTTTCTCACGTGCTTAGTTTTCTTCTCCCACTCCCTGGAAAACTTCACTGAGGAGTTGTGTCGATTCACAACATATTGTATCGACGGAAGAATACCCTGGAGAACTGTCTTGGCATCTGGCTCAGATTTAGTCGCTGATTGGCGTGAAGGGATATTCATTGCAAAGAGAGATTTTCCAACTGGTTTGTTAGACTTGACCTCGAGATGATACTTGGCAATGTTCTCCTTAGCCAAGAAGAGGAGTGTAGTTTCTGGAATTGCTAGGCTCGCCAAGTCATGCTCACGGTTGAGCCTTGAACATTCAAGAATACTAGATACTTCTCTGTTAATACCTTCACTTGTAACCCCTTTGAACATCCAATCCCATGCAATACTAAAGCAGAGATCTTCCGTCATACTTTCTTTTGTTTCCAATACCTCATTTCGTAGCTCGTAATGACAATCTGTGTCTTGTAATACTGCCGGGGCTAGTTTACGAAATGCATGCAATCTACCCTTGTTGATGTGGACTACTTGACCTGGCTTCAAAACGAAGACAGATGGATAGTACCTAAAGGTGTAGAAGTGTAAAGATAGTTGATAAATTAGGAAAGATGTGTGCAATAGAGGCCTAATTTCAAGATACAACGGCACAAACTTACCCCATCTTTTTGCATTTGTCAATTGCTTCATTTGTTGGCCAACCAAGACTAGTTTCCAACCCATCACTGTGTGGTAAACCATACAGGGCATTATGTGAATCTGATGTGCCTGTCAGTATCTGGATAGCGTTACACTTGTGTCGTTCGGTAAGACGTCTAAGCATAACAACTTCATTATATCCAGAGAGACATAGATGACCAGAGTCAACAGTCCCCTAAGATGGCGGGAAGTGATTGTAAAGAGAGATGTTAGAACACTATCGCAAGATAGACAAAGATTTCACTTTTATACCATCCACTTACATGTCCATCTTGATGGAAATGGGTAAACGAGGATGGTGGGGTTATGTACAAATTTGGGCCCATGAATGGCCGACCATTTGCATTGACCTAAAGTTGTGTGGTGAAGATGTGAGGTGAAATATATCAACATGAATCGAGAAGTATCGAAGACTACAAGTAAACTACTTACTGCATTCATCATACAATGTGAAGCACCTGGTAATGTACCAGGAAGTTTGTAACTTTTTTGGAAATCTTCGAAGGCTTGGGGCAGCAACTTAACCATGTCAACATCAATCATGTACTGGCAAGTAAATTGAGAGTGTGTGAAAGAGGTTGTAAGTATATCAGACAAGTAAATTTTAGCAAGAATGGAACGAGCAAACAAACTTACAAGTGACATGTTGTCAACGTTGACAGTCTTCTCCTTTCCACCACTATCTGTAAAGGTAAAGTTTTTATTCAGCACTCCATTCTCGTCAAGTTTGTTCGATTTCACAGCCTGTCTTTGCTCAAGATACTCAAAGTAATCTGATACTTTCATACTATACCAGCCTTCTTTCTCTTTTGACTGATTGGCTGTTTGTTGGTCAACATCAGATGAGTTCTCGTGCTTTGTTTCAAATCCTCGAAACTTGTGGTGATATTCAGATCCAATACAACCTTCAATATACTCTCTTGTCCACAACGAAGAGTTGATAGAATCGGCAAGACCTTCCGATATTACTGTAATATCATCCCTCTCCATCATCGAGAAGAGGAAGCCTTCATCTTCTGGTTCAACCATTACCTTTCCTTCTGACACACGAAAGTTTGCTAGTAGAACACGAGTCTTCTCATCAAAGGACCATTTGCAAAAGCCAGTTTCTGGCAGCTTGGGTAATGGTTTGGAAGGAGGCAGAGGCTGGAGCCCTTCATTGTCAACAGGGGGAGGAGCGTTTGGCATATCATTGCCTCGCACATCAGTCAACTGCGCAAAGGAATCCTTGAGAAAGGCTGGGTTGTGAAATCTCCATGCAGATTCTTCTTCATATGTTCCATTTGACATTGGTGAAGTTGAAAGTCCACTAAACAAAGCAGTCCTATCACGCTTCAACTTTCGTTTGGCCGACTTTCTTGAAATGGTTGAAGAAGCAGTGGACTTACGCGAGGCGACAGTAGACTCATCTCCGCTACTCATTGAATATTTATTCCTCGGTTGCTTGGCTGCTTGCCTCTTGGGTCTTCCTGTAGCACTCATCATTTCACTTCCAGATATATCATCATCTCTCTTGCGGCTTTTACTTCGCTTTCTACCTCCGGAAGTTCTGTTCGATGCTTCAGGAGTTGTAGACTGTGGTATGTCGTCCGCACTTTCCTTAACTTTCAACGAGCTCTCTCGTGCTCGGCTTGACTTCCGCTGATTTGATGTCTTTTCAGGTGGAGGAGTATAGGCCTTACCATCTGAATATACCCAAATCTTTTTATGTTCCGCATCAAGCCTTGCTTTGACTTCTGGATGATTTGCTAATATCATAATGGAATACTCTTCACATTCTTCGCTCGTCCTATCATAAACTAATGTTTGAACCTGATGCCAGTTTCCCCATCCATATTTTGTACATCCTTGCTCGAATGCACGATTCTCATTCGCACTAAATGGTTTCATCTTGGAACCACGTCCCTTTCTCTTCTTGGCGGCGGCAGATAGCTTCCGTAAATCTTCCTGGACTAGCATGTCTTGTCCTTGTGCAGCCATGAAGTTCTGTGGCTTATTCCTCTTACGTTTTGATCCAATACCGATAAGTTCTTGAGGTGGCGGCGGCTCATGGGCAGTTTGTATAGAAGTATTGCTCTTATCCCAATGCTTAGACGTCTCCAATCTACAGTTAATATCTCGTTTGATTTCTAAAAAGAAGGAGTTCATAGTTACTTGTGAGTTATGATCATCAAGAGAGTATGCACACCAAAAATATTAACTACTCACTGGCTAAAGCTACTTTCTCATCTACCTCCTCGATCTTGTTACTATTTTTACGTGCCTTAAAGAACCGTCCTCCACCCTTTTTGAACAATTGAAATAACTCATCTGCTGCAGCATTTTGATCGTCTGCGTTTCGAACTATACCCAGTTTCCGAAACTGTTTAAACATAGTAGCCTTGTAAGATGGATCCTTCAAGGAGAGGATTACATCATTTTCGGCGAGAGTCTGACTTCCTGAGTTACTGTCAAGCTCGTACCAAGGTAAATTGCCTGAAATATTCGCCATTGATTCTTCTACGAGAGCAGTATCCATAGTCTTGTTGATCTCATCCCAATATTCTGATGTAGCCTTGCCAATAGTTGTCTTGCTTGTTCTCTTGCTCATTCTCCTGCTTTTAGTTGGACTCATCTCCTTTGGTTGTCTCTCTTTATCATAAATGGTTCGTAACTTGAGAGCAGCTATATGGACACAATGTTCTGTATCCGGATTAAATGTAAGTGCATTTGTAAATACGAGTGATACAAGACGATGGAACTCAGGTTCTTCGATTTCATTGGCATCAAGACGAGCTTGGATTGTACCAAAGTCACACGGCTCTTTAATGATTTTGGAGTAGTCGGGAGCATTTTCATCTTCAACCACGGGCTTGCTAAAGGTGCCTTCGTACTCCAACTTATCTACCCTTTTCAATTTGGAGAGTATACGATTACATTCCTTCATTATTGGGCTTTTGGTTGGTGATCTCTTCCTTCTACTTTCTTCTTGTTTGATGGGCTTAGACGAGGGTGAACCAGACCGATGTAATCCATCACGATGCCCTCCCTTCCAGCATTTACATTTCTTGCAACGTTTACCATTTGCAGGATTCAACGTATTGCATTTATGACAATTCCATCCTTCACCGGTGGAGACTGCTGTAATTGGATCATTCTGTCCAATTTGAGAGCTGGATTTGATAGCAGGTGCGTGGTCTAAATCATCTACTACCGTTTTTCGTATCCCTGGCAAGTCTTTACTTTGAGATGACTTGTCTGTTGATGTGTCAGTTGACTCTACAGCCTTGCCACTTTCATTTGCCTTCGTCTCTGGCGGAGGATTTCCTTGTGTCTCATTAAAAGCAGCTACTGACTTGTCGACCTTTACTTCTGTAGTGGCAGGAGATGACGCTGAATTAGTCGATGCCCTCGTTTCATTCTGTACTTCCTGGGGTGCCTCACGACGAGTCTCCGATTTTGTAGTTGTCATCTCGTCCCCGTCCTTTTGTGCTTGTTGTGCATCCTTTTTAGATGATTCAACAGCTACCTCCGTTTTATATCTTGAGGTATCTGCCTCTAATTCATTATTACCACTAGGCATCACGTCTTTATCATCTGTTTCCTGTGCTCTTTTAGTCGTTGGACTTGCAGCAAATGCCAACATTGTATTAGCTGTTTCTTCAGCTTCCGCAGAGCTCTTCTTTACTTCCACTTTATCATTTACCTCATTGGTTTGCCTATTCTTTTTCTTAATTGGAGTAAAATGATGATTTTGCACATCTTCATCTTGATCTGGTAAATTTATATTATTATCATCTTGCCGCTGTTGTTGTACGTCCTCCGGTTGCATACTATCATCTGCTTGTTCTTCTGTAGCGGCGGCATTATTATTGGCAGCAGATTGTGTTTCTGCCTGATTCCCATTTGCAATACTTTGACTACTTCCACCACTATTCCCACTATCTTGGGATGTCACTACGGGTTGTAATTCCATACTGCCCGATGTACTATCCATAGCAGTAGTTGGGTTGATACTATTCGTATTCTGCAATGCTGCAGAGGAAGATTTTTTATCCCCTTCTTGTACTATGGGTGATTGTGTTCTAACAGCCTCTTCTTGTTGTTGTTGATTTTCTACGGCAGGTGAATCGTCAGTGCCATATCCCCTTAAAAGGTCAAACAATCCCATACTATGGTATTATCTGTATATTATAACTAGGTTGGCATATTCATAGGTACAGACATCTTCTTATTCTTTCCTATAATGATAATATTATGAGAGAGACAGAAAAAAGTTAGTTATGATATCGGCACGTGTCATCGCAATAAATATATAAATATAACCCCATTCTACCCTATGGTTAAAAAGTATGAATATAAACAAACAATAAGGACACTAGCATCCGATGTCAATATTAATAAATAAAGTAGGAGAGAGTTAGTTGCAAAAAGTAACCCCAAAGATTTTTCTGTGTCAAATTTCAACGCCCACGATACCTTACGCTATAAAAACAACCGATACCACCACGACAAACTGTAGCAATGTATAGCCTTACAATTTATACCGACTCACCTCTAGCGATTGTGTTGGATTAATTAAGCTCTTTGATTCATCCCTACGCATAATCCAAATAAACCAAATCAAAGAGGGGTAAAAATAGTGGGAGCCTTGAGACATTTTAGGTAATCCTTTTAATGTTGGTACATTTATTGACATAGAATTGAATCCTACGTATGTGAGTGGGCCCAGTGGGGGGGCTTATCCCTGGGGGAAACTGATGATTTTAGTTAGTCTTCTCTAAAATTAGAGGTCATATCTAACATAATTTATTGTAGTGGACAGCGGTGATATATGCTAATCATGTTACACAAGCCGCGAGGATTATTCCTACTCCTTAGCTTATACTCGGTATTATTAGGTGGTGGTAGTCATAGGATATGCTTTGCAGTAGTTGCAGTAGCAACAACACAAGTTAAGAATATACATGCTCAATCTAGAACATGTACATCAGATGAGCCCAATTGCAATGATCTTGCAGATGATGGTAACTCCGAGGAAAAACGGAAAGATACAAATAAAGATACATCCCAACATACTCCCAAAACAAATCCCCAATCAAAGTACAAAACAGGAGATATAATTGAGTTGTACAATCCGGATTCCAATGATATACAAATTGTATTCCCATCAATAGTAAAAGGACGTGATCCTAATGCCCCTGGTCAAGGATACAGAGTAACAAAAACAACAGATGGGAAAGAGATTACTAATTTACCAGAACGATATTTACATCCGTACAAACCGTACAAGGTAAATGATGAGGCTCTGTGTAACATTGGCACTTTTTCAAATAAGATTAATGAAAATCGACCAATTATTGTGGGATGTACTGTATTAAATTATGAACCAGCAGCAACTAAAGGGGCATTGGTATTACAGGGAAAGTATGAAGTGTTAGTGCATAAGGCTAAAGTAAATGGGGTTGAGAAGGAAGAGTATAAAACAGAGCTTCCTGTTTGGAAATTGCAGCGTCGACTTGATTTTCAAAAGTTGGAAACAGATGAGTTGGAATCAGAGGAAGTGAAGACGGAATTGTAGTGTCATGTATGTATGTGGGGTCGAATGTTATTATTCATAAACGGGGGATATGTAAATATCTGTTCAATAGCAAACTTAACTTAGGTATTGAAATTTATAGTTATGAGATTTCAGTGGTACCGGGGCAAAGAGCATCGCTCTGATCATCGTCATCGGCTTCTTCGTCGTCACTATCTATGACAAAGTCCCCTAACACTTCGTCGGTGTCTACCGTTCCGACCTGATGGAACTTTGTACCACCAATCTTGCCAAATAATGTTTTAAAATTCCACAAGGCATATAAAACTTGTATGGCAACTTCAAGTATTATCACTGCAATCTTCTTTGCAGACATTTCCATGTCGGATGTAATCTCACCAAAAAATCCGCCTCCTCTTATTGATATAGTCATGGCATTGATTCCCCACACAGTAATGGCAAATAGGTACATGATTCTTTTTTCCCATCCCTTTGTAGCGTGTCCTTCCCCCATGATACTCTCTGTACAGTTATATCGTACCAAAGGTGAGAATGCAAATGGAAGCAACAGCCCCAACAAAGCATTGACAATGTTAACAAGTTGATTAAGTTTTTCGGGGTACATTGCAGCGATGAAAATACTCGGGCCGATAGCAATTAATCTCGTTACGATAGATCTCAACCACAATGGTAATTGTAGTTGTAAGAACCCGTCCATGACATATTGTCCAGTGTAAGTCGTTGTTATTGCACCACTCTGTCCAGCTGCCAATAAGGCAATTGCCCAGAGTAAACACCCTCCTTTGAGATTCTTAAAGTACTGACAAAAGTCTGTCAATCCAACTTCACTAGCATTCTCACTACCATATACACTCTCGGCAGCAATTGCAACAACTGCCATGTTCACAAAGAATGAGACAATAATTGGCATGATTGGTTCAATTGAGCAATACTTGACAGCCTTTTCTATAACATCTGGTGATTGTTTGATATGATGTGTCTTGCTTTGGACAGCAGCGGTGTGTAAGTATAAATTATGTGGCATGACAACTGACCCAAGTATTCCTGCCAAACTGAAGATGTCTGATCTTGTAGTATCCACAAATCCAATACCCCATCCTCGAAACAGTTCAGGTGTGTCTACCCCAACAAATGACATTTCAACCCATAATGCAACGCTCATAATTGCAACGAATATACATATCGCAATTTCAAGTAATCGTATACCACAAGATAATGAAGCGAGAAATACCATAGTCGTTAGTATACTCATCAATACACCAACCCAATATGGCAATCCAAAAAAGTAGTTAACTGCAATAGCAAATCCAATAACTGTTGGTAAATCTGTAATAATTGTACTAAACTCAGCAATGAACCAAGCAAAGTATCGAGACAACTTATTATCAAACGTTTGTGCTTGTACTTGTGATAAAGTAAGTTTGGAATGGAATGCTAATCTAACACATAATACTTGTACATATATTGATAATATACCTGTCCACCATAGAGCGAAGAGGAGTGAATATCGTGATGTTGCACCAGCTTGTATATCAGCTTGATAATTACCAGGATCTACGTATGCTATGCTCACAAACCATCCAGGTCCACTAAAGTATAAGAAATCTTTCCACCAACTACCTGATGGTTCCCAAAGTGAGGAAGATAATGTTGGTTGTTCTCCATTGTTCTCCTCTTCATCTTCGTCGCCAATGTTATCATTATCATGACGATGTATTATTAACTCATCAACGTCTTTCATATCTGTATAATTTGTGTGATTTATATGAACTTAACAACAAGTATTATATCTCTTTACGTAAGATAATAGTGACGATAACGATATGGTGTCGTATCACCTCCAACAACAATAGCAACAAGCTGGAACAAATACCTATGGTAGCATGGAATTAGATGATGGTAGCCGCCAACGACAGCCCGAAATACCTGGTATCCTTTCCCCTTTATTTTTTCACTTGAAGAATTCAGAGTTCAGTTCAGGCATACATCGCAGCCAGATAGAGAGTAGAGAGCGAGTGGCATTAATTTGTTGTATTGTATGCTGTTTGTGGTGCTGTTTATGTGCTCTCAACTCTCAGCGTGTTATTCGGATAGTAGGAGAATTGCAGTGCTCCTCTGTTAGTTGGCACTGTTGAGCTGTATTGAACTATTGCTGATGAGCATCAAAATCCAAAACCAATACAGACGAGTATCATTGACAAAAATATTTGCCTTCCTTACAATTGTTTGTTTTAGTATTTACAACATTATCGGATCTACCAAACATATCAGCTATACTACTGCAAGTGATTATAACAACTACTACCCAGATCATCATATACATACTATCAAAGATAATCAAAATGATACAATCAGAATATCATTTACACTACACAATCCAGCTGACGTACCTTTCGTAGATGCATTCTCTGGCAATCATGGATGCAAGTTAGGTCCATTACCAAATAATGATGGTATACGAACAGAGGAAATACCATCTTCATTATTACTAGGTCATCAAGGACATAATGGTCGCGTATTAGACTTTACAACCACAATTACTAACAGTTTGAAAATTTTGCATATTGGCGATTCAGTATCCATACAAATATCGGCAGCTGTAGATGAAATGATGGGTGGTCATATATTGCATTCACGAAGTAATATATGGGAGGCTTTCAAAGGTGGTGAGGGGTGAGTGAGCTTATCATCTTTCATATCTGTTGTGCATATGATATGTGCAAAATGTAACATATGATAGGGTAAGTGCTCACATTCTATTTCTTCTCCCCAGTGGGACGCTTGTGGCACCAACATTTGGCGGAGGGATGAATGGTGGATGGAGAATCACTGGTCTATTATCAAAAGCTGCTCAAGGTCGTCCAGCAACAAAGAACAGACCAGGAGGGGGTTGGAACTATGGTCAAGTAAACCCGTTCATACATCACAAGTACACATATCAAGGACAAAATATAACTGTCAATAATAAAATGGATGTTGTTGTTTTCCGTATTATGCATGGTTGGATGAAGATTGAAGAGATTACTAAAGAGCGTATCATTGAAGCAGCTGAATTGGCACATAGTATACTTGGAGCTGAAACAATCATCTTCTTGACAATTCCATTTACGAACAATGTTCTAGATGCAAACATGTATGCAGAAATATGCAAAGTGAATCGAATGATATGGGACGTTGCAAAGAACTGGCATAAAGATCATACAACAACAATACTTATTATGGACTACGCTCAATACACAAACCATGTTATTTGGACAAATGGAATACAATTAGGATACAATATAAGCAATCCACTCACTGTCAAAGATCCACAAGTGTTCGATAAAGAAGGTATCTTCATGTTAGAACGATTAAATCAAAAGACATGGCCTCCATCGATACCAATGGTATGTAATAAGATGCCAACGAGTGAAAGTGGAGGCGAATATTGTGAACGAAATATACTATTTAAAGATGGTATGCATTTCTGTACCGAGACAATGGCTAGTAGAATTGGTGCCGCTTTGGCGTGCTTACTAGGATGTGTCTATAATAAAAGAGAGTCATCAACATCGGCAACAACTATGCAAGAAGAAGATGAAACTAGAACCGAGTCGGAAAGAAAGGTACTAAAAAATAGAGAATGTGAACGACAGTGTAATGATCAATTCATGTCAGTACTGCCAATAAAAGAATCTTGGATCAATGCAACCTTAGCCTCCTTTTCTCGTTAGATGGATAGAGGTAGTTATAAGTAGCGACCAAGTTTAGCTACATAGTATTCCTAAATCTAGATATTTTAGTTAGGAACCTAAGTTTGGTCGATGCACCGTTAATATTCCATTTGGCTGGGTGAACCATTTATTGTTCATATCACTACTACGATAGTTTTTAGTTTAGTTTTTAGTTTTAGCTTTATTTTTTGTATTAGGAGTGGGATCGGAGGGTCCGATTATAAGGTCCTCCCACAATTGTGTCCTCTCCTCACTCCGCCGCATTCGTTTACTGCACAGGCCGTGGCCACGACCGCCGCAAGGCGGTGTGGGGTCGGTGTAGAACTACCGCATATCATCAGTGCCTTCCTTTGCAAGACAATCACATCGGGAAAGCTGTCGAACGATCCTAATCGTGTCTGCATACAAGGAATAGGAAAGGCAAGAACTAGATACTGACAATAACTTAGGCATACTCAATTCGGCACCTTCATGCTCTCCTTTGAAAAGCACTTCCTACGAACAATCAATCAGGAAACAGGCCGGCGCACCACTTCCTATAATATAGGGGGCGCTGCTCAGTCACCTATTTCCCACTCAATTCCCATCCTCAATGATCCATCGAGCTGACAACTTAACGCCGATATGTCGGTTCCACCCTAGGAACGAATCAGTACGTGGCCGCTTGGACATATCGACAGCCGACTCAAGTTTCACAATGAAGATAGTCACCAAGTGTTTTCAATCATATTCATCAAACGGTTCAGGCATGAGAAGTTCTGTGAGGTGATGTATCCCTTCACAGTGAGTTCCGTCGCTAGATGCAACAGGAGAGAGTTCTCAAGTCTCCCAACTTCTCGCCGGGGCAGGGAATGTGATCCACAGTCTGCATCGAAATGTACCTGGGCTATCACTCTACCACTTCATCAATGTCCATACTCGCCCCCAGATTGTGGGTTATGACTTTCACTCGACTAGCCTCTTTTAATGCGTTTTGCCGACTCAGAGTACGGTGGCAGCGCGGTTAGGCCGTAATGCACGGAAGAAGGCCAAGACAACTCCAACTACCTTTTATGCTCACAAACTTATCTTACAACAATGTTCCGAAACATTTGCTGAATTATGTGGAACTGAGGGGTCTATTACCATTGAAGATGTTAAGCCCGAGACGCTCAAGCATATGTTGTACTACATCTACGGCGGTAAGATTTCAGAGGAAGATCTAAAAGAACATGCCAGGGATATCATAAATGCTGCCGACAAGTACGGGATTATTACTCTCAAATTGGAAGCAGAAGTTGCATATGTGAAAGATACAACAATTGACTTTAGCAATGTAATGGACCTTCTACTCTATGCAGATAGTAAGAACTGCGCTCTGTTGAAAGAGGCTGTAATCGATTTCATTGTAGAGAACAAGGATGATATTCTTCAGAAAGTGGCGTTAAAGGATGTTCCTGGAGGTCTGTTTGCTGAACTTTTGGCAGCCATGTCGAGGAAAGAGAAGAAAGCAGGTTCGAGTGAGGGTAACTCTTGCTCCATGAGTATCAATGAGCTCCGTAGAAAGGCTCATGAGAAGGGGCTTAACATCGATGGATCTCGGGAGATGCTGATCGCCTCTCTCAAAGAGGATGATTGAAGGGAGGTATCCGAAGGATATTTTCTAAACAATAGTGTTCTAAAAGAAAAGGATGTAAACTAGATCACAATATATATGAGTGTATATAAAGTAATAAAAGTTACTACTTTCGTTTTATTTTCCGAGTCTTCTTGAAGCCCAATGTCTTATAATTCAATTCCAAATATAAAGTTTCTTTCACATTCTCATTGGTACTCTCATCAAATGTCTTCTCCTCATTAAGTTTTACTTTGAAAATGCCCGTTGACTCGTCAGCTCCAGGTGGTAGTGAAAGTGATGGAGGTCGCAAGCCTGGTTGGATGGGATTACGATTTTGAAAGAATAGTAGTATCGTTTGTCTATCTTCGGGAGTTAGCTTGTTACTCTTTTCGAGGAGTGATATGTATGCTGCACTTGGCGGTTGTTGTTGAGGTTGTACTTGTTGACTTGCGGCAGTAACATTAGTACTTTCATTCTGAGACGCATCAGTTCCACCTCCACTTGTTGATGATTTTGTAGCTTGATCATTCCCAGTGGTAGCTACTTCAACTGCTTCAGTCTTTGCAATCTTCTTCTCCCTACCTCTCAAACCACTAGCCTTGGCAGTTTCCATCAACTTACGTTTCCTCTCGAGTTTACGAGCTTGTACTGAAGTCATATTGGATGTCTTTTCTTTCTCATTAGCTTGACGTGTCAATCCTTCAACCTCGGATGCATCAATCATTTTCATTTTAGTCTTTTCTCCTCCACTTGATGATTTACCAGAGATAGTTCCACCACGACCACGGCCAGATGTGGAGTTTAGTATAGCTCGTGCAGCTCCGGGGACACGTCGTTGCAATGGCGCCGACATGCTACCTCGTCCTGTTGTGGTACCTCGTCCTCCGGTAAGACGTGCTAGACTCCCTACTCTACCTCCCGTCCTACCTACTCCTAATCGGCCGCCGCCTCGACCGGATATTCTCCCAGCTCTTCCGCCGCCGACACCCATTCGACCAGCAGCCGATCCTCTACCAGTAGTGCTAGGACGGAATAATGAAGAACCGCTAGTAGTAGTAGAACCTCGTCCAGCAGTGTTTGAGAATCGTCCACGCATCCTTCCTACCAGTACTGCTCCGCCACCTGTTTGATGTGTTGTTCTACCTCCTGTACCCCTACCCCCAACACCATTTCCATTGGTAGCTGTCACTGCACTCACCTGCTGTTTCTGCTGAACACTCAACATCTCCTTCCCTTCCTCTTCTGCTCTCTTGACATCAACTTCAGCATCAACTTTTAATACATTGGCATTCATATTCGATGTAAAGTGTACATTTCTATTAACATTTGGTATAATACTATTAATTGTTGATGGGTTAGGTAACAATGTATATCGCAATGGTACATATGTCGGATATAAATCTGATCCAATTAGATATGTTGATAATGTATTCGATGCAGCGGACTGTTTCTGTTGTACCTCAATTTCATCTGTAGATTCTTCATCAATTTGTTTGTATAATTTTAACTTTGCTTCGTTATATCGTTGTTCGGCTTGTATTGATGTTTTATTAATTGAGGATAATATATTGGTTATTATCTTACGTAATTGTTTATCTGATTCTGATTCCTTCTTTTCATTTGACTTTTCTTTGGGTATGTTTGTTGTAGTGTCAGATGGTTTACTAAACATGATACGTTTAATTATACCAGCTATTACACGTACCCACTTCTCATCATCTTCTTCAGCTTTTGTTAATAGTTTGTATACTACTTCATCTGTCTTTCTATCTTGCAATTCGTTACTATCATCATCTTTGTTATTTGTATTGTTATTAAAATTTGATGATGTTGCAAATGATGACATACCACCATTACTATCCCGTTCAACAGTAGCATCATCATCCAACCCCAACACACTTAATATACTACGAAGCTTGATAGGTTTACCAGCCTTTGTAAATACTTTATATATTAATCTTATAAATTTGGTAGGTGAGGAGATATTGCCAGAGGGTAGTGTTGATAACGCTGTTCCTCCACCTCTATTAGCAGATGAGGAAGAAGTACCCTGAGATGATATTATACGAGATAAGTCAGGTGATGTAAAGTCGGCTCGTAATCTTGATTCTAATAATACTAGGAAGGCATCCAAGTCTTCATTGTCATCGATATTATCAATGTTCATGTCTTGTGTTTGTTGTTCAACATCGTTGTTGATTTGGTGATCACTCATAATTCAGGAGTTTGCTTTAGTACGAAAGCAAGCTAATGATGTATACAATTCAAGCTAATATCTAAGGAATAGTGTAGGAATAGTGTACTCAGTGAGAGCCGCTGCAGATGTACATACGATATGCCTTGATGAGTTTTATGAGAGTTTTATTTTGTTTGGATTGTCAAGCCACCAAATCTCTTTCAACGTCCACTCAAACAATTTAAGGTATAATTCCATGTGTTACAGTCAATACGACTTTCATATAGGGCATTAGCCATGCAAATAGTAAACTATCAATGCTTAATGCTTTTCAATTGGTGCTCAGGTGAAGGGTATCTTTTCCGGTATCCTTTTATGAGGGAGCTACAGTAGAGCAGTTTATATTACGATATCTTGTGTTGTGTCGCCTATGTTTATTGCAAATGATACCATTGTGCCTCAGAGAGTTTTGTATACTGCATAGATTTGATCAGGTTTGGTGCCATTCGCTACAATAAACACATTAAAGTATTTATTGTCATCTAGACTTTACCACAATATACCTACGTAGATATACCTGACCACTGACCATTCAACAATGAAGCTATGTGCTGCATGTCATACAGATCTACCCAAAGCCAACTTTAGCAAGAAGCAGTGGAAGGTAGATGATTCTCAGCGGAGATGTAAAGTATGTGTTGCCAACAATCTAGAACCGCAACTGTTACCAGCTGCAAACAATAAACCTGAACCTGAAAGTAAGAAGAAAATGGATGTGGTAGTTAGTACATTAGAAACTATGAACATAACTGATGATGATCTTATGGTCCCTGTTACTGATGAAGAACTATTTAAACAACCACCACCGAAGGAGGATTGTCCAGTCTGCTTCTTGTCAGTTCCTACACTTGCAACTGGTCAAAAATACATGTCTTGTTGTGGTCAAATTTTATGCAGTGGGTGTATGCATGCGCCAGTCTATGATGATAAAGGCAATATAATTCAGAACGGTTGTACATTTTGCAGAAAGGAATCGCCTACTTCGACCAAGGAATTACTAAAAAGATACAAGAATCGTGTGAAATTAGGGGATAGTGAAGCCCTAACAAGCTTGGGAACATTCTATAATGTTGGACATCTAGGACTTCAACAAGACAGTTTCAAAGCAGTTGACTTATGGCGTCGAGGGGCAAAGCTTGGCAACCATCAATGTTACCACAATATCGGTAATTCGTATTTGAATGGAGTGGGTGTAGAACATAGTATGGAAAAGGCAGAACAGTATTGGAAATTAGCTGCGATTAAGGGAGATGCATTTTCAAGGCACAATATTGGAAAATGTGAAGAGATGAGGGGGAACTATAAAAGAGCAATCAAACATCATTTAATTGCAACTAGATTAGGGGATGCAGAATCCTTGGATAAGATACAGTCATTTTTCATATCGTCGAGACTAGCAACAAAAGAAGATTATCAGAAAGCGTTGAGTAATTATCAAGAGTACTTAGGTGAGATCAAGAGCGCTCAGCGAGATGAAGCTGCTTTATTCGATGAAAGAATGAATCGATATTACTGATTAGATGCTCTTAGATAACAAATTAATAATGATATAGTTTAGTTGTCGAGGTTGTAGTATATTTCTAATGTTTCATTTACTTCTTATTGGTTTCATCTATCGAATTAGTTAGGCAGTGCATTAGATAAGCACTACATATATTCCCCCTGATCATAATTTACATAGGTATGAAATAGTCTTGAATATCATATCATAGCAACTACTTCACTACCGTTTCCTCCGCTTATGTGACTGATGATTTGTCGGAGTCGGCAGACCTGACGGACATTTGTTTTTCCTCGAACCTCCTTTAGAAGACGTGTTGACAGCAAGGCGGTGCTGTCTCCGTGAAGCCTTCGAGTTGGAGGGTACTTCCCGTTGTTGATTCGCAGTATTGGTATCTCGATATTTAAGACGAGGTGATGGAAGAGAAGAAATGCTTCCAGAACTCTTCCTACTTGCATTATCATCATCGTGTGATTCATGAGAGCTGTCAACTTCAGAATGGATTGGAGATTCTGATCTGTGGTGCAGTGGGGCCGCGGCGGCGGCAGGCGGAGGCAACTCAGCAGAAGTAGAGTCTTCAGACTGGGAGGCATTGCCATCCAAGTCAGTTCCCTTGATAATCTCATGCTCAGCAGGTGTTGACGATAGGTTGTGGCTGAATTGACAAGTTTTCTTTGGTGGAGCAGCATCAACTGGCTTGGTGCATTGCATTTTGTTGACGGCAAAGTCTTCCACATACAGCTGCATGTCCGTGCCTTGTACCTTTCCTGCTGAAACTTCCCGACTAGAATCATTTGACAAGTTGGTCATCGTAGATACTAACTTGTCCTTACCAGAATCGAGCTCGGCATAATAATATGGTACAGATTCATTCATATAGGTGTTTTTCTTGGCAGATGTTTCATTTCCTAGTTTCTTGGCAACATCATGCTGAGCATTTGCAATTGAAGTAACCTGTCCTGCCATGGCTGAAAGTTGGGTGCTGGCACTTTCATATTTCTCATTCATCTGATTTGCAATAACCTTACGACTTTCTGATATACTATCCAAATCTCCATTGACATTCTTAACGACGATATTATTGACATATGACATGACACCTAAACTTGCTTCTAGAGTCTTCTTCATATCTGTGCACGTGGGCTTGAACACGGAATTCACGAGAGATGTTGAGCAGGCCTTGCCATCTCGTTCTGCCATTTTCATCACATCTGCATTCTGGCCATCTAGTTGTTTCATCTCAGACACAGTTGTAAGACTTTTGGTTGCAAAGTCGGTTGTCAATTCATGGTGAGCATTTGATGATGTCATCACTTGCTCAAGTGTACTTTGACTAGACGCCATGGCTTGACTGGCCTTCAAATCGTTATTAGAAAGTTCCACTGCCTTTTCAGAAACTAGCTGATTTGTCGATTGTACATTATCTACCATTTGCTTTGCTGAATTTGTAATCTGTTGGTTCTTATTGGCTAAGTCAGCACCATCCTTCTCAAGAACCTGAAAGTGATTTGCTTGTGTGGTAGCCAACTTTTGAATCTCAGAAGAAACAAGAGCTTGAACTCCTGACATGATAGTCTGCATGACTGTGTTACGAAGCTTGGCCTGTGTTTCATTTGACTCTGCCAATTTCTGACGATGCTCATCAACAAGTGTACCTTGCTCGTCGATCCATTTCGTATGAGCTGAACCTTCATTATCAAGGAAAGTCTTCTGATCCTCCAACGACTTCTTCATTTCTTCATGATTAATCATGCCATTCTGGAACTCATCAATAGAGCTTTTCAATGAGGTTGAGCCTGACGTTGATGAATCAATCACAATCTTGGAAAGAGCAAGAGATTGATCTCTCCACTGACCTACAAGAACATCCAAGGTACTAGCTTTCTCAGCCTTGGCATCGGAAAGATTCGACAACGAGTTCTTCAATCTCATAACCAAGTTGGAAATGGTATTTTTCGATTCAACAACTTTAGACTCAAACGATTGCAACGCTTGGCTTGTTGATGTTTGCATGGAAGTGGCACGGTCTTCTACTGTTTTGGTACATTCTTCAAGCTTGCGTCGCATTGATTCACGGGACTTTTCAAATGATTCTTCACCTTGAGCAAACTCTTCATTAGCCGATTGCATCACATTCAAGACCAAACTTGCACCTGTATCAACCGTGGGTACAATTCCATGCTCGCCAGTTAGTTGTGACTTGATCGACTCGGTTACACATGAAACGTTCTTGGCAATATCTGATACAAGCTTTTGAGTTTCAGATACGGAGTGTCGACCCACTTCATGATTAAGGGTGGCAATTTTAATAGCACTTGATTGTCCCGTCTCGATACTGGCAGAGAGGTTGGTAAATGACGACTCGATATTATTTAGCACAATCAGTGCAGCCTCCTGGAAGTGTTTGGTTGCCATCTTTCGGCTGGATTCCTCGTCTCTCTGAGATACAACAAGTGAATGCAACTCATCCCTGTCACTAATAATCTCCTCCAGTTTGCCAATAAGAGTCTGAGCCTCCAATGTAAGCGACGTCTCAGTCTCCTGTGTGGCTTTTAGTACTAGCTCTGTCTTCTTTAGTTGTATTTGAGTCTCTTTCAATTCGGCTTCCGTTTGTTTCCTCTTGTTTGTTTCCATTTCAACTACAACCTGTAATGATTTAATCTCCTTATTTGCATTGTACAGTTTCTGTTGGCTTTCCAGCAAGTTTGTCTCTGCCTTCTCAGCTCGGTCTTGCAGCTCCTGTTGTTGGAGATGTTTCCTTGCCAAAGCCGCTTGTGCCTCCTCCACTTGAGTTTGCATGTATTGTAATCGCATCTCCATTTCCTGCCAACTTTCAATAGTAGGTGGAGCCTTGGGATCACTGTTTGCACCAGGCATGTTATCATCTCCGAACCCGATTGATGACGATGAGACTGGTTTGTTCACAATACCAGTGGCCGAGTGTGCGTAATTGAGTGTTGAGACTGACTCTTCAATGGCAGTGATAGATGGTGAGATTGTTGCCACGATAACTGTCTTACAACGCCCCCCGAGGGCCTCTTGAAGAACTCGGGTAAGCTTTGAATCACTGTAATTGAGTTGTTATCAAATAAAGAACAAGGCAAAGTGAGATGATAAATAGATGGTACACAACATATAACACAACGTAAACACTACTCACCGATATGGAATCCTTGCATTGGCACTCTTATTCATACTCTTCTCCTTCAATATGGTAATTACTCTACCCAGCGTTAACAAACTACGATTAATATTCATCCTCTCCCTCTCTCGTGCTACCGCATCGGGTGCACTCTTTTCATTCCCCGCACTCTTGGCACATTCGCTCCCCGCTAAGTCAACCATATGTAGCTTTCCAGTGAACTCCATATCACCATCACCATCGAGTAGTGCAATCTTGCCATGAACTTGGATAGTAAAGAGACAGTGTGAACGGGAAGATGATTTGTTCATCTTCGTTTCGCCGATCATACGGGAGTGTTGTGCCTTTTGCATCAGGTTGAGTACATCGGATGCTGAATGAACTTGCTTCTCGGTAAGTCCTCTGTAAGCAAGAGGGGTGGATGGATAACGTTAGTATCAATAGGAAATAATCACGGCAATAAAATAACCCCTTCTCTCAACTCCTCACCTGCAAAAGGTACCATCTTTACCCTCCATAATATCCAACTTTTGATGTTGATGCTGCGTGCCCCCATGAGCATACATTTGTCCACTACTACTTCCCGGTCTACCATTGTTATCATCTAATAACAAATCACGTAATTCTTCATTATAAATCTCCAAGTAGGAACACATTACCACCTGATCTTTAAATTGGGGTTGTTTTAAATGTTCAAATATTGCCTGGGCACTTCGGGGAATAACGCCGTATGATTCTGGACTTGCTAATGATCCCTCCACTATTATATTTGGTGATAGAATAATAAATGTAAATGTTAGTTAAAATAGTATTAAAATACATCCACAATCCACAAAATAAACCAACTGAAGATACTTACTTGTATGAGTCTGATATAAATAAAACACGCCGACGGGAGAATAGCAGTACAACAGTTTGAGTGAGGATTCAGGCATAATATATAAATTGCAATCCAACATACAAATAATATAAATAAATAATTAACAACTTACCTTTCCCGTACCAGTTTGACCATAGGCAAAAACAGTACTCTCAAATCCTCTCATAACATCATTAATAACAGGTTTCACTGTTGCCTCAAACACCTCCTCCTGACTACTAAACGCCGTGAATACATTATCAAATGAATAACTTGATTTAGATTGTTTCCTGCCCTTACCTTTTATTACTGTTACGGAACGTTGTTGTGTTTTGGCAGTTATTACGGGTAGGGTGCCATGTCGTTTTTCTTTGTCGTTCATTGGACGGAGACGTACTACTACTTGTATGTTGGAACCGCCGCTACCGGAGCTGGCGGATGATGCTGCCGCTGATCTATCTGTTTTTACCATTGTTGTTGATTTGATGAGGGTATCAAAAAATAATATCAACTGAATTTCAATTATTTATTAGTGTGAATTTTTATCCTCTAGCCGCGTATCAACTGCGGGCGTCGCTAAATTAATTGGTACCTATATTAATATTAATTGTTATACCAGCGTGCGTCGGTAATCCAAACGAGCGCCCAATTACTTGCCTCCTATCAAGTTGTTGACTGTTGAAAAATATCAGTGAAAATTTGATAGCAAAATTGCAACGACCATCGCCGGTATCCTTTATGATCATAAATGCAAGAGATAAGAGAGAGAGTAAGTGATATCAGGGGAATTGAAGGTGTTACAATCAATGGTATCATATATAATATGCAGGAGTAGTATATCAGGAGTGAAGTTATTGGTATTATTTTGTTGTGTATTATTGGCGCTGAGAGGGGTGTACACAATTGACATCATATCAACAAACAAACTAGTTAACACTTATTGAGTTGTACGGTAGGTACACATCATATCAATAGTATCAGATATCAATCATCATATTGATATATAAAAGCTTAACTCCAAACATAAGATGATTTTGGAAGCAGTTAATTCAGTATGCTTGACATATCTAGCCACAGAGTTTCTTCTGAATAATAATGATTATAACACCACTTCTACACAATATGGAACAATATCAGTAGTACTTCTATTGCAATCAATCAAAACTACATTTACATCACAACAATCAAGACCAATAAAATATACATTAATTACAGTCATATGTATCAATATATTCGTATACTGTCATCATGCTGGCCAAACGATATTGAATTATATACATCATAAACTATTTCATATCCCAAGAATACTATTAGCAATATGTTCCTTCATAATTGCATTATACTGGGATTGCAGACACAAGTACTTGCAAAATTCAAAGAATAATCAATCGAATAGTACAGCTCCATGGAGTAATAGATATTTCATAAAACAACTTATACAATCATTCATTCGATTGTTGCCCGTGTATCCATTCTTGGCAGTGGTGATATCTTTCGGTTTCTTATTTGTTATTACATTATTTGAAAAACTACATTTACCATCAGACATATTGAATGCGCCCATCTATTTCGGAACTCTCTACGGACCATTGATAATGCTCTATTGGGATGTCAAGAAAACAGTTGTAAGAAGTGGTAATGTTCTTCCCAGATAGCAACAACTTATCTATTTCAGATACTGTCAAGGGGAAAAAGGTAGTAGAACTGATGTACCTTGAAACTCATGTTAATCATATGTGAAGAGAAGAACGTTATAGATAGCGGTTTAACGAGCAGATTTGTCAATCTCTAAACACATAACAAATCTATCTTTATCCCAAACAATATAACCTATACAAATTGAACGTGTCCTCTCAGTGACAATGCTTTACATGTAAACCACAGATTGTCTTAGTTCAATTTCTTTCCTGCATCATCAAGAGGATCAATAGCACTCTTCCTGTTGATCAAGTAGAATAGTCTACCAGCAGCTGCTTCAGCCTTTGGTTTATCTGTAGCTCCTTGAGCCGCTGCACCAAGAGCAAATAGACTAAAGAGCAGTGCAAACATACTAATCAAGAAGTCATTGAATGAAAAGGTCTCTGGATAGTTGAACAGTAACCAGCCACCCCACCAAAATTGTAAAGCATTGACCCACTGTTGAATACCAATTGAGAGGCCACTAAGAGCACCAGAGACTACAGCATCAGGTAGGACTTTCCCTTCTGCCTTGGCTAGTGCCTCATTATAGGCCGTGAGCCTTTGCTCTTCTAATGTCAACGCCGACACGGTCCGAATGTTTAGTAATGTCTCAACGATAATTCCACCTGCCGATTCTCCTCCCTCTTCTACCTCTTCTCCACCTTCATCTTCACCCAAGAAGCGCTTCATCTCCAACGCTGTGGCGAAGCCCATTGCTGGGATGACACCGATAGATAACAAAGCAAATGGCCACATGTACACCTGCAAAAAGAGACAAATGTGATCAGATTGTATAATACATACAACGACAGAAGCACTTGTTTCATTCAAAAACTTACCATTGAGATTGTCAAACCAGTAACTACAGAAGAAAGATTGATAACCAATGTCCTGATTGGCTCGCCTGAGAAGGCAAAGACAAACGACACATCATCTTGCAACTGAGATGTGATAGACCCTACACTGCGCTTATCAAAGAAGGCGACCTCTTGCCTCATGAGTGATGAGAAAGTCATATCACGCATACGTCTATTGATTCGTTCGGTAGCATAACCAAGTCCCCAGAATGCCAAAAGATTACCAACTAAGCATGCAGCAATAATACCCACCCAATAAAGTGAAACCTCAAAGGACAACTCTTGGATACTATTGGCAGCCTGATTGTAGTAGTCGTCACACGTTTGGTATGATTCAGGAATGTTCTGCATCAGAGCAAATTCTGGAGGAATGTTTCCTTCAAAGCATGGGACGACGGGATAGAACAATAAACCAATCATCTCTGCAAATACAATGCCCCAAGCGGGGAAAACACCACCAGCTAACGCACACCCCACGGCCCCAACAATGTAGAACTTGATTTCAGGCGTGGCAAATCTCCTTGCTTCTGCCTTGTTGAAAGCCTTGGAAGCTAGTTCCTCAGCTTCCTTTTCAAAATCAACATCTTCTTCCTCGTCTTCTTCCCCCAGTTGGTTATCCTTTTTAATGGCATTCAAATTCACGGTACTCTTTCTCTTCTGAGATTCTACAAGTCTATTGTATCTTCCATTGGGCTTGTCGACAAGATCAGCATGAGAACCACTCTCTCGTACTTTTCCGCCTGCAATAAAGACTATGCGATCAGCTTTCCTCACAGTACTCAAGCGATGAGCAATAACGATTGTGGTGCGTTCATGACTATCCATCAACTTGTCCAAGGCTGCCTGGACAATTTTTTCAGACTCTGAGTCAAGTGAAGAAGTTGCTTCGTCTTAAGAGATTTGAGATATGTAAGGTGATTGGGTTAGACAGGTTATACAGACTAAAGAAAATCAACATGGTCAGAGCAAGTCGACTCACCTAATAGAAGAACTTTTGGGTTCTTGACAAGAGCCCGAGCTATTGCAATCCTTTGTTTTTGTCCACCTGATAGCTGAGTACCACCTTCACCAACATCAGTGTCATAGCCCTTGGGGAAGGACGAGATGAAATCGTGTGCGTTTGCGGCAAGTGCGGCGGCTTCAATATCCTTCCGAGTCGCATTCGGAGCGCCGTATGAGATGTTCTTGGCGATGGTACCACTGAAGAGTGTTGGCTCTTGACTGACGATACCAATATTATCTCGATACCAATGGAGATTCAATTCCTTAATGTCAACGCCTTCAAACTCAATAGATCCTTGATCTGGGTCATAGAACCGCTCAATAAGTCCAATGGTTGTAGACTTGCCTCCGCCACTGGGGCCAACAAGTGCGAGTGTCTCTCCTTGTTTTACAGATAGTGTAAACTTGTTGAGAATTGGCTTGTTTGGCCTTGTAGGATATGCAAATCGGACGTCGTTGAACTTTAATTGAGTCTTGTCCTTGAATGACTTGAGTGCCATCAAGTTACCTGCACTCTCCATAGAGGCCAGATTATTTCCTTCACTGTCAGCTTTGCTTAGAGCGTTGCCATTAGCATCGACACCACTTTCCAACGAGTGTTCTTGCTTTTGTACTAATGAGTGGTAGTGACCACCAAGCTCCATAAGAGCATCATGTGTACCTGTCTCAACAACCTTACCTCCGGCAAGAACCACAATCACATCGGCATTGCGGATGGTTGTGAGCCTGTGTGCGATGATTACTGTGGTACGCTTTTCACTTGCAAGGAGCTTATCAAGTGCCTCTTGTACGACAAGCTCGGATTCACTATCAAGAGCCGACGTGGCCTCGTCTGTGGTTATGAAGAGGGAAAGATGATTTGTTTGTTAGTGTTGGTAGATAGAGGAAAGGTAGAACATTCACAAACATTTCGTCTTACCTAGGAGAAGAAGCTTTGGGTTACCAACAAGTACTCTTGCAATTGCGATACGCTGCTTCTGACCTCCTGAAAGTTGCCCACCTTTATCGCCTACCTGGGTATCGAATCCATCTGGAAATGACTTGATAAACTCGTAAGCGTTGGCTCGACGAGCTGCGTCTTCAATTTCTTCTCTCGTTGCATCTTCTTTACCAAACGAGATGTTCTTGGCAATGGTACCACTGAATAATGATGGTTCCTGTCCCACATAACCAATTTGTGATCTAAGATAGCTCACATTTAGATCCTTTAGATCAACGCCATCAATCGATACTGAGCCTGAGATGGGGTCGTAGAACCGCTCAATGAGACCAATAGTTGAAGACTTTCCTCCTCCACTGGGTCCGACAAGTGCAACGGTCTTACCACTCTCAATCGTTAGGTTCAGGCCATCGAATATCATATTATCAGGACGTGTTGGATATGAAAACTTGACATCCTTGAACACCACTTCACCCTCAGTCTTCTGTGGCTTGAGTCCATGATGAGAGGATGAATCAATCTGATACTTGGGGAGGGTGTAAGTCTCTTCTAAATCAACTTCTTCGTCATCTTCATTCTGGGTAGTACCAACCTTTTTGGTAACAACGGTTTCGTCTGTACCTAGAGTACGGCCGATTGCAACCATCGCCTGTGCACACGCTGCCCGAGCTTGTGTAAGAGCTGCAATACTATTGGCAAGTTGAGACATTCCTTGTGCGGCAAAGGCAACCCCCAACATCGCACCGAAGACGTCTGGGCCGCTATTCTTGCAGGTAGGCATAACTTCTACCGACCCTGATGGATCACATTGATTCTGGAAGATGCGCATTTAGCGGTTTATGAAGATGAAGAGAGACGATAGTAACTCAAGTTAGTGCATACGGCTTGCAAAGGCAATCAAATGAAGATATATAAAGGCCAAATGAAGCACTCAGATCTCAAATACTTCACATGGAACACATGAATTCACATCATAAAACAATACTAACGCGGACTTTCCTGTTCAACATCAGTGTACATCAAATATGATCCGTATAATGTCAAGACTGCATAGAGTAAAATGAATGAACCCAACATCCATCTGTGTGCATGTTTGATTTGCAGTTTTGCAGAGAACACAAGACGTATAAGTGAGTGTATATATAATATATTGCATAAGAGATATGTGCATACATATGCAAGCATAAAAAAACATATGAACTTACCCATTGAGTAGGCCTACTTTTACAAGTGGACGGATTCCATTATGATATGCCTCCATTGTCGCAGATGAGTATTGACGTATCATCTCAGGCACGGCGTTGAGGGATAGTACTGTTCGAATGTTACTAATGGCTCCGTATGCAGTCGACCCTGCATTGGTGTATGATTTCTGTGCATTACTAGTTTGGTTCTGATTCAGTTGCATCAAGGCAAAGGCAGCGACACTCACTACTGGCAGCAATCCTAAGATAACAAGAGCTACCTGCCATGAAGCGTAGAAGGCATAAACAATACCACCAATGAACGTGGTGCCGAATTGTATACCTTCACCCAACTTACGACCAAGTCCTCGTTTCATTTTATTTGCTGCCGATGATAGAGCAGTAGCCATCCCACTAACCTCGTGTATATCATGGAATGCAGCATCCTGTCTTAACAAAGCGGCAAACCAACTCTTCTTAAAGTTGTCAGCTGCACGATGAGCAATAATCAAGAAGAAGAAGTTTTGAAGCGCTGCAACTGCAAAGGCATACGCTCCAACTCCTAGGAATGTAAATGCAATGTTACGAACATTCTCCAGTCCCTGTGATGCGTTACCCAAATCACTGAAACTATTACTGAATACATATGCAAGTATGGGATATACTAATCCATTCAGAATGCCAAAGAAGAAGCCGCACCCTAACAATGTTTTGTCTTGTGTAGTTGGAAGGAATGATAGTACTTGTGACCACGTTGCAGGTGGTACATCTGACTCTTTCTTCTTCTTCTTTTTAGATTTCTTGGCATCTTTCTTCTCTTTGATTTTGGCATTATAATCATTAGATGATACGATCATCGGTGAAGGAGTTTCCTCATCCCCAACCTTATTCACTTTATCTTCTCCTTCTTCCCCGTCATCTTCGTCATCTTCGTCATCTTCATCCTTTTGAAGTAAGTGGCCAACTAATTTGGCACCGCCTTCGGCGATATCCTTTTGGGGATTATGTCTAAACTCAGTTGATATTGGTGTGGATAGAAATTGCATAAAGGTTGAGAAACCCTCATCGTCACTATCACTAATATCACCGTTGTTGTTGTTATTGTTCTTTGGTACTGATGAAATTGGTACCCAATTACCAGACTCC
>Ga0214479_100250_pt1 | contig 34815 bp, 22 predicted proteins | sample M1_20Mar14CPVII9_5_FD_165054 | JGI IMG/M metagenome (GOLD analysis project Ga0214479, IMG submission 165054) | Marine eukaryotic communities from Monterey Bay, California, United States - M1_20Mar14CPVII9sort6BwellE14 | ecosystem: Environmental > Aquatic > Marine > Unclassified | place: USA...
TCATTGACAACCAAGCCCAAAGCTTCTAGTAGTGAAGTACTACAACCTATACAACAAGAAATAACATCTCAAGAAAGTTCGAATTTAGCTCAATCAAACCCAATTATAAGCAGCGATACTGACAACACACAAGCAACAAAAGATAAACCTGATATGAATGTTGAAAGAGTTACAATGGAATACGTCGATAAATGCATATCTTGTCTTGCAAAGCTTGATCATCCAATTATACAACTAAAAGGCGTCGGAGCCAAAACCGAAGCGGCTTATCATAAACTTGGTATATATACTCTTCGAGATCTATTATGGCACTTCCCTCGCTCTTTTATTGATCGTTCCACGTTGTACAAGAGTATTCACGATGTACCGGATGGTGAAGTGGGATCATTTATCCTCTCTGTGGAAGAAGAGAAGGCTAGATCCAATGATGTAACATGTATTGACGAATCCGATAATGTTGTAGATGTGTCATTCTTCTATGGTAGAGGACAAGCTGGTATGATTATGGTATCTAAAGAACTACAGAAGTTTCAGGGTGTTGACTTGATTATTGTATCTGGCAAGGTGAAACATACTGGAAGTAAGTCGGGAGAGTTATTTAATCCAGATTTAATCCTCCCTCTGGAGCAGATGAATGATCTTGGAGTTGAGGCAGTGTATGCACTGTCATCTGGGTTAACACAAAAGAAAGTACTTGCTGCTGTAGATGAAGCCTTGAACATAGCAGATGAACTACTTAATCTTCTACCCGAGTCTTTATCAGAGAACGGACGTGAAAAGCTAGGATGGCCCAAGCTTGCCGATGCACTCCGTATAGCACACAAGCCATCTTCAATATCTGATACTGGAGTGGAGAATCCAGCGAGACTGAGGATAGCCTTTGAAGAGATGCAGACTCAACAGGCTCGGTTGGCATTGGAAAGGTGGAAGATTAAACATCATGAACTAACATCTGACGTACAGAATAATAGTGAGATATGTGATAGCTGGAGAGATAGCCCACTTGTATCCGCAGCAATATCATCACTTCCATTTACGTTATCGTCTAGTCAGGAAGAATGTCTTGAGGAACTTTGGGAGGATATAAAAAGCGATGGAAGGATGTATCGGCTCCTTAATGGTGATGTAGGGAGTGGCAAGACTGTATTGTCATACTTGATTGGATTATCTTGTATCGAAACTTGCCAGGGAGGTGGGCGAGTAGTGTCATTTCTGTGTCCAACTCAACTTTTAGCAAATCAACATGTAAGAACCATATCAGATTTTGCTGTTCGAATGCGAGAGAAAAGTAACGTCAACATACAAGTAGAGTTGTTGACTGGAGATGTTATTGGCAAACAACGAGATGCACTCTTCGAACGCCTCAATTCAGCTACACACGATGATGCTATCTTTCTAGTAGGAACACATGCACTGACAACGCCAGATGTTGTTGAAGGACTGTCTCAATTACAAGACAACAAGGGACTTGCTTTAGCCATTATTGATGAAGAGCAGAGGTATGTTATGTATGTTATATGTGTGTATCAGTGTTGATAATCATACTGACATATCTTTTGAACGTATCTCATATCTTGTGCATACAATTATGCTTCACCCAGGTTTGGAGTAAAACAGCGAGACTCAATGCAACGATGTGCAGCTAATACACTATCCATGTCTGCGACACCAATACCCCGATCAATAAGTCTTCAGGATAGTGGTATCATGGACACAACGCTGCTAGACTCAGTAGAGTCAAGACCAGTCGAAACGACAATCGTCTCATTGGATAAAATCGAGAAAGTGCTGGCCATACTGAATCAGAAGGTTACAGCTGGGTCCAAATGCTTTTGGGTAGTACCTCGTATCGAAGGCACAGTATATGACGGTTCAGTGTTGAATCGGTTCAAAACACTAGTTGAGATACTCGGAGAAGATAAAGTGTGTTTGGTCCATGGCCAAATGTCTCCTACAGAGAGAGAACAGCAGCTTGAGGTATTCACAAACCTAGAATCAGGTGTATTAGTGGGAACAACAGTTATAGAGGTCGGGATAGATATCCCTAATGCTAACATATTGGTAGTTGAGGAGGCAGATAGATTTGGATTGAGCCCGTTGCATCAGCTTCGGGGAAGGATCGGGAGACAAGGTAGTAGAGATCTCCAATGCCATTGCCTTCTGTTATCGAATGCAACGAGTACAAAAAAAGACTCCTCTTCATTAACTCGGTTGCAAATTCTGACAAAGTCTCACAAGGGAAGTGAGATAGCGGACGCGGATCTAATTCTGCGAGGAAGTGGAGATATGTTAGGTATTAGGCAGTCTGGCATTCAGAGCGGTTACACAGTTGACCCATCTCATTGGCATCTGTTAAGAGCAGCTACAGTATCAGGACGAGGTTTTGTGGATGACCAAAGTACTAATAGGAGAAAAGAGGAGCTTTCAGAGAATGATATCATTGAACAGTCCACAACTCCATTTTATGATCAAACAAGCTCTTCATCAAAGAAAGGATTTGCTTTAAGAATGATGATGATTTTATTCGGTGATCGGTCAAAAGAAGTGGACAACGGTATCGATACAATACAAAACTTGGATATATCAAAAAGAGGTGAGCTCTCCCAAGAAGATCGAACAATACATGACCGTCTCATAGATTTTTATGATAAGAGGGGTGATTTACAGTTTGTGAAGCCCAACCAGAAGCAGAAACAAACAACTACAGATAAGTCATTCACTCAAGACGAGCCAAATAAACCTCACTTGGCTGGTTTCAACCCCCCTGCAAAGGCTTTGACACTCGAGAATCGCCTCAACTTATCTGAAGATGATGTAATGTTTGTGGTTCTAGACGTCGAAACTACTGGCCTAGATGATAAAACATCTCATTTGATTCAATTGGCTGGCAAGGTACTAGGCTCTGATGATGATAATGATTTGTTCTCACAGTACATTCTTCCACCCATAGATTGTATACCCACGAAGATAGAGGAGCTAACAGGTATCACAGACCAATTCCTACGACAGGGTGGATACGACAAGGCACTCAATAGAGAAGTTGGTACAGCAAGGGAGTTTAGGCAAGTATATCATGACTTTCAAGACTTCTGCATCGATAGAGCACAAGGGAGAAGTATTGTCTTTGTAGCACATAATGCCAAGTTTGACATAAGAATGATCAACGGAGAATTACGACGGTGGAGATTCTCTGATGATACAGATTCTGCACCGATCCTTGGTGACTTATTTGCTAGCTCGCTGGACACACTTCAGTTGTTTCGAACTAGTAAGTTTTGGAGCAAGTCTTTCCCTCGACCTACTTCATTCTCCTTGGGAACACTACACGAACATGTGCTCGAAGAATCAATAAGTAATTCACATAATGCTGTGGGAGATGTATTGGCATTAGAACGGCTTCTTCAATCAGATATATTTAAAGGATGGCAAAGCTTAGCTACGAGAATACAAGTCCCAATACCAAACGTCAAAGTAGAGAAGTAGTACAAGTTGATACTTATATCATGCTTAATTTGCACATTACATAAGACCTTTTTCACAACCGAATCTCAGAGTCTAAACCACTATTATTGAATATCATCTTTTGTTCTTCATAAAATGATTCTAATGTTTGCAATCGCTTCGTTTGATCCTCTATCTTGACAAGAGCATATTTAACATCAGGTCCAAAGATGAAACTCTTCTTTGCAGCTTCACTTCTGTCAAACCACGCTCCTCTTCGCTCTGACCGAATATTCCATTCTTCTTCTCTTTCTCTAATTACTTCCTCATGTCTCTGTTGCGCATCTTTCAGTCGCTCCTTCTTATCTCTAATGGTTTCCCGGAAGATTGCCAGAAACTCATCTCCACTAGAAAAAAAGAGACCTGATACCTTAGATCCTCGACCAATCACACTACTCCGCATTACATTTCTCATCGTTAATACCCGAGATCGCAGCTCGTTGGGTAGCGACGACCACATTTCGTCAATTTCATCCTTCTTTTTATCATCATCTCCACTACCGCCATCATCCTTTTTTCCGTCATCATCTGAACCTTCTGCTATTGTTGTTGGCGTGAAGACATCTAATCGTTTAATAACATGATTAACACTAGCCTCAAATAACGACTTCAGATTTAGTTGATCAGCTAAAGAGCACATCGCCATACAATTATTTGAATCAATTGCATTTAGCAATATTGATGTCAGTGCATCGAGAACTATAGGACATTGAATGTAATGAGAAATCTTTGCACATTCCACTATATGTCGCTCTGATATCTTCCCATCATTAATGAGTTCAGTGATATACTGCTCGGTTTCGTCTGCATCATTATCGATTCGTCGTTTCCTACTCGATACAACAGTCTTTCCATCAGAACTACTATCACTTTTCTTCTCATGCCATTGATCATGTAATAAAAGTAATAGATTCATGAAACTAACCACTGCATCTGTCTCAAACTCTACTAAGGATATCTCCATAATATCTTTCTTCACATTAGTCTCTATTGTTGTATCTTTAGAATCATCCTTCTCCGCCTTCGACTTATAGTACTTTTGTGATAAAATCATAGTCTTTGCAGTATCACAAAATAGAATAAGGGGTTGAGCATTCATTTCATGTGTTGCTTTGTTTGCAAGCAGTATTGTTATCGTCTTTCCTTCATACTCTTTATGAAGCCGTATTGTAGTATCTATACTATTGTTGTTACTACCTCCATCACTGGTAAGATGTTTGTTTATAATGCTATTGCAATATTCTGCCTCTTTCTGAACTCTTTTAAGCGCTTCTGAACGGGTCAAGCCCATTAATTCACCAGGACGCTGTTCATCTGAAAAATGACGAAATGGGTGAGGTATAATGATTAGTTCGTGCATTTATTATATAAAATAAATACTTTATAACTATGAAATTGAATTGGAATTCACTTACCATTTGCACTCTCTATGCCATATCTCCTTACATAGTCATCCAAACTTTCAATGGCAGGAAGCTGCTGCTCTTCACCTCCCCTATTGTCTTCTTCTTCATTGTTCATATTTTATGAGGCGCGCTGTAAGTGATGTGTAATGACATATATATCTTTTAAACCTAATTTACTGTATTGCTGTTGACTAATTCACTGCCATCGAGTTCTATTATTTATTGCAGCCGATATCGCCATTGAATTCTTTGAGGTGAGATTGCAGCATCATGAAAAATAAAAGAAAACTCATTTGTTGGGCAGAGCACTCTAGTTACAGGGCCACCACTAAAGATCTATCTAGAACTACTCTTACAGAAACATCAACAGTCTGCATATGGTAGCTAGAGAGCAGTAGTAGTCCTATCCAATACCTCAACCACAATAAGTTATTGATATATTGATTTAGTACCATGAATCGTCTTATTAGTATCATATTCCTTTCGATATGTTGTATACCCAATATCATTGCGTTTACTGCAATACAAAAGCAACAACATTTGCTATCATCTCAACTCCAAGTTAGCAAAACTACTATACCAGACTTGGCCTCTGAAACCAAACCAATAGATGAATCTAATATCTTCTCTAATAGTGATGATGCACAAGAGGATAATAATGATGACGCGTCATGGCAGAAGAATCTGGATATGCTATTATCTCCAAATACCAGCACAGCAGAAAGACAAATTGTATTAAGTGATTTGTTATCTTCAGGAGATGAAATACAGGAGAGTGTTAGAACTGCATTAAGAGAGCGAAAGGTGAGCGTCTTTTTATATTAGTTATTATTGTATATACTTTTATTTGCACTTGTACTGACATATATTGTGCACATCATATGCTCATTTTGCAAATGTCTATTTTTATAATATTTACTTTACACCGATTGTGTTCGTTATGTATAGATTGATGGATTACTTACTCCAACACAAAAGCGATTGCAAGACGGAACACGAGCAGTTGCAAGACAACTAACAACTGACATCTTACCCGGCATTGCTGCAGTGGCAGCTGGAAATCAAAAGTCACCAAATGGAACAAAGGACCTTAAATCTCCAGTATCTGTTATCGCCGAAGATTTACCAAATGTAGTTCCCAAAATTGGATCACGTGTTTTAGGTGCAATTTCCAATCAAGCACAGAATAATCTGAAAGAATTGCAAGAGGATATTAAAGCAGGAGATCCACTTCGTAGTATTTCACGTATACAGGAACAGACAAAAGAAATTGCGGCAGAGGCTAAAAATGTATTCAGTGAAGTACCTGAGGGACTAGCAGGCCCCGCTTATACTGTTTTAACTCAGGGCGAGGGGTATGAAATACGTGAGTACGAATCATATTCAGTAGCATCGACATACATGTCAAAAGTGGATGAACCATATACCATGGATGATTTGGCATCGGGAGGGGAAGCATTTAATGCTTTAGCAGCCTATCTGTTCGGGGCAAATGATAAGAAAGAAGTAATGGATATGACGACACCGGTTGCAACTACTAGTACGGGTGAAATGTGGTTTTATCTTAAAGAAAGAGAAGGCAACGATGATTTTCCAAATCCAATGACAGAGAATGACGAAGCGTTTAATGCCAAGGGAGAGGTTGACATTAAATCTATCGAAAGTACAACATTGGCAGTGAGTAAATTTACTGGGTTTGCTACCGAGGGAGAAGTAGAAAGACAGAAGGATGCATTAATGTCCAGCCTTGCTATTGACGGCATTGAAATTGACGTGGAACATGGATCAATTGTGCCTCATGTGGTATTACAATACAATCCCCCATACACAATCCCCCTACTGAGGAGAAATGAGATTGGTATTCCAGTGAGATTGGGAGAGAAGGCAGAGGAAGAAGCAACAACTGTCGATCTATCTGAGAAGTGGGCAGTAGAGGATGGAGCGGAAACAGAAGAAGAAGAGAATGAAGAAGAAGGGAATGAAGAAGAAGAAGAAGCATGATTCTTTCTACTTGATAGAGAAGACTCAAGTATGCAATAAGTTCAATATGTCTTTAAGATTAGACTTTAACAGTAGGTTTTCTGAATATCTGCTTAACCCCCTCTAAGGGTGCAATATCCCAGGATTCAATATGCTCTGTCACTAAATAAGTATCAGGGTCAATGATGTATTGCACTCCCCACGGCCAGGCCAGCACTGGTTTCCAAGGCAGACCCAGTTCAAGCTTCACCATGAACCGTGTGTTGACTTCTGTTCCATCATTTTCTACACTGTAGTTCAACACTTTTGCATTATAGTTTGTAATGAAACTACCAAGATTGGCAAGATTGTCTATAAATCTATCTCTCCCCTTAAATGATACGAATGGATCAGCAAATACACAATTCTCACTATAGATTAACCGATCCACCTCTCCGCTTAAAAAGTAAGATCTTTCAGAATCCAATTTTAGTCTTTGCAACGTTTCATTGATAGAATCAGGAGGTACTGTCATGTCAATAGAACCATTATTAATGTTGGTACTACCATCAGCGGATTTCTTTGTACCAAATATCTTGCCAAATGCTTCAACACCATACCAAGATGCTAATTCCAATGGATTCTTACTTACTTCATTATTATCATCGTTACTTTTCAACGATGAAGATACTACTGATCTGATTCTCGATGTAGATGGGGAAAATGATGTGCATATTGATACCAATAATAGGTTCAGTATTATTGAAAGTGCCGCTCTTCCAATCATATTGTAAATATATCTAATTCAACACTACTTTGTTTACTGAAGAAGATATGTGTATTCTTTTGCAGTAAATAGTAAAAAGGTACTCCTCAAGAGTTGTGGTATAATGTATGCTGACGGAGATATAATATCCACCGTCACAAGCCAAGATATTGTATTACCCACTTAATTAAGTATACCTATTATAGGATATATGCATTCCAACACAGAACACATCTATGTTATGTAGTCATTGTCATTTTTTCCTGGTATCCTCCCCCCCTGCCCCCTGCCCGCTTTTATAGATTAGGTGAGGGCTACTACGCTTGTATTTATAGGGGGATCAAAATGGCTATTTGGGGCGGGCTTCGCCCCCATAAATCCCCCCAGTAGTTATGGGGGCACAATTTGGATACAAATATGGCTATTTATACCCATATATACGTCATTTGTACCCGTAAAGTACCCATATTGTGTACAAAATAGCCATTTGAAAGGCTACTTGTTGTCGACTTTCCGGGGGGCATTTCCGGGGGGCAACCCCCGTGCCCCCTATAAATACAAGCGTACTACAGACGAGGGAGAGTATTAACATGGTATTGCATAGTACTAAGAACTTTAGTCCTCTCTGGAGTACACCGCAGCCAAAGAAGAAGAGTGGTATAACAGCAGCAGATTCCGAGGTAAAACCACTCCTTGCTACTTATGAAACATCGACATTGAAAATGAAGAAGCATTCAGGACGTGGTAAACTTAGATTTAGTAGATATGAGACAACAAATGAAGAATAATAATATTCGTTCACGGAGTACAGGAAGCATTTACAATTCAGTATTCACTCCAAAACATAACAAGGTTGGACAGAGGAGTTTTGTATCTAAAAACGGTAGAATGAATGAAGAAAACTCAACTACAAAACATACCAAATTATACAATACATTGAATCCAAAGAGTAGGATTCCATCAGCACAATTGTATCAGAAATTTATAACTTGTGTGATATTATTCGATGCTATCATCTTTATCTTATCAACGGAGCCTTCTTTATCACAGTACAACAACACAAACTACATAATAGAAGCTATCACAAGTACAATATTTGCGATTGAGTACTTCGCACGTCTTTTAGTATGCACTGAAAAGAAATCATATGCAAAGTATGGCCTTATACGAGGACGTTGGAGATACATGTGTTCATATCAGGCTTTACTAGATGCTTTTGGTAAGTGCAAATCTTGTTATGTACTTATTTCAAATCGCAGCATACTCATTTCTCTCACATACTACTGCAGCTACCTTTCCATTCTTTATAGAGTTTGTCTTTAAAATCCCAATGCCTTAGAGTTTTTAGAGTAAGTACTAGGTATACTAACGATGTTGTAGTTGTAGATATGCAAATCTATTCATATGACTTGTTAATAGTAATTAATCATTGTCTTGGCTCCACTCTTTTCAGGTGATGCGCATAACTCGGACACAATCATATAGCAAGGCCATGGATGCGGTAGGAAGAGTATTATACTTCAATCGAGAGATACTCTATGTGGCAGGATTACTAGGAATGGTAAGTGAATCTCTAGATATAATATGGTTGTGTACATAAAATGTGCCGTCGCTAACAAACTCTTCTTTTCTCCTTCTTTGCAGTATCTTGTTGTCATTACATCTATTCTAATGTACTACTTGAGACCTCAGGGAGATGATGTCAGCTTAGTAGACGATGTCAGTGATTTTGAGAGTATATCCAAGACCATGGTATTGTCAACTTTAATGCTAACAGGAAAATCCGCGTTTGTATTGTTTCATCGTTTGAATGCTAGTGTTCAATATCAAGTCTCGACGATTTGACGGCTTCATTTGACCTTAGTTTGCCTTTCTCGATTGCCCATTACAAACCACATGTACTAACAGAAGTTTCAATCCTTTCTCTTTCATCTTCATATCTTATTAACGTGCATCTTCCAGGGCAAGGAGGTCCAAGCGGTAAGCTTCCATGGTACACACAATTAGTAGTTTTGCTTACTGGCATATTCTCAGTTGCAATGTTTGCAATCCCTGCGTCGATGTTGACTTGGGGATTCGAGGCAGAAGCAGAACGTCTTGGAAGAAGGGCAAAAGATAGAGCAATGGCAAGAAGAAGAGGCGAAGTCTACATAAGTGAAACAAGCAGCAGTAGTAGTGAAAGTTCTGACGTTTCAGGTTACGGCGATCTATCTACTTCAGATGAGGAGGTATGTGTTCTTCATCTGAGAAAGATACCCTTCATGCATCTAACCTTTCCTGCTCTCTCTTTCTCTCTCCAGTATATGAGGATCATTGGAGGTGACGACGACGACGAAGAAGAAGAAGAAGATAACAGCAGCAATAGATCAAATGGACAGAGAATACCAACACCATTATTAAGAAATGAGGAACTCCAATCTATAATGCGACGAATAGATTCAATGGAACAAAGTCTAGCCCAAACCAACAAGAAACTTGATATCATATTACAAAAGCTAGAGAACAAAGGAGATGCTCGACCCCAACGATATTGAGAAGTGCTGTAAAGATAAACTCTTCTTTGAACAGTGATATGATATGCCTTTCCCCTACTTTAGTACTCCATCCCCCCCAAAAGGATACCGGTAAGGGTATCCTATGTATCGCTAATAGCTAGCTTTGGCGCTTGGAGTCTTACCTCACCAATAAAAATAGTGTCCAATCATTGCTGTGAGAGATTAATTATACTACAATAGGTATATTTAAATTAAACAAAGGTCAAGTTTATATTTACATTTATATACAGCAATTATCATGGGTCGAGTATCTCGTTACAAAAAGGTTAAGAGCATTGACCCCTTTGCAAAGAATGGTTCATGGAAATCAGATGTCGGAGATTGTTCTACATTCCGTCGTGTTAAGAAGAAGAGTAAAACAGCTATCAAAATGAAGGAACAAAAGTTAAACAAGTTACAACGTCGTATGCGGGGTGGTGATAAGAATGATAATGGAAAAATAGATCGGAAGAAGAGTGGTGGATGTAATGGATATGGTGATGATGATGGATATGATCTTCCACCTGACGGTGAAGATGAGTTTGATTTGAAAGATTTATTGGGTAGTATTAAGAAACAGAGGAGTAAAGGTAACCCTTTATTTGATGGGGTTGTTGCTAATAAGATGCCAATTGTAAAACCATCGGTAAGTATGTCATCGACATCTACAACGCCATCTAGTACCAATAACAAATCTACTAATAATAAAAAGAGTAAGCAGAAACAGCAGAAGAATGACAGCAACAATAAAAAGATTAGTAGCAAGGCAAATATAAAGTATGATGGTACACAAAAGATAACTGCAAAGACATCAACTAAAGAGATTATAGAAGCATGTTCTAATCCAAAGTTGCAAAAACAAAGTAATAACATCAATGGAGATGATACAACAACTACTAACAAGCAAGAGAAGAGAAAGATCTATCTAGCTAAGAAGAAGCAAAAGAAACGCAAACGTTCATCACCACTGGATGATAGTGACAATGAAGATTATCAGCAGGCACTACAATCACTTCATTCTCAACATACATCTTCTACTTCTTCCCCTACAACAAACAAGCAAAATAAGCAACAGAAGCAACACGAGGTACAACAACCAAACTATACACATACAATGATAGCGAGATCCCAGGGATTAAATGATCAAGTAGAACGTCCACCTACTTTCACTACATTACCACGAGGTGCACACAAGTTATTGAAGAATAATAAGAATAAGAAAGATAGACAAAAGCATGAAGGAAAGGATACCGATGGCGATGATAGTGATAAGGCAAAGCGTATTAGAAAAGAACAGTTGGCATTAGAGGCTATGAGAGAGAGGGTAATGAAACAATATGCTGTACTTAGGGAGAGTAGAAGAAGTGGTAGATAGACGAACATAGATTGTGGTAATGTTCTTGTTTTGTTTCTAGATGCAGATTGTTCTAAGCTATGTCCTCCTCAAAGCAAAATGTGGATGAACTTAGGTTCACTATAGGTGATATGTTCAGTATAATTATCTAAATGGAGCACAATCTACCACGGCAGGTATATATAGGTACTTGCTTAAAGGAGGTACCAACCATGATTAGTATCCTTCTTCATATTCGCCTCACAATGGAGATACGTGTTTCCATTCATCTTTATGTATTATATGGAACTAGCCGCTGTGGGTCATATGGTCACGTCATATGCCATCATTAGTGAAAGATGGTCATCGCTATGATATCCAAAACACCATCCAAATATTGACTCAATGCTTTACAAGAAAGGCCGCTTCAATGAGGCGTTATGGAATATTAATATCCCTCAACCTTGGGGATATGGCGCCAAATTTGGTCACGTCAATAGTCGCAACGCATGAGTTCGTCGAGGTAGATAGGCCATGTGGCACTAGTTTGACCAGCCAAAAAAGTGACATCTTCTGTGAGTGAAGGCTTGCCGTTGAAACCGACCCCAACGGCTTATCAAATTTTACTGTCTCGCGATAATATGCAATGGATGCCCTGTATGTGCATCATAATTCAACATATCACTGTTATTCAATAACAAAACACATATAATAACCAACCTTATACCACATGATGATGTTTGACAACGCCGACTTCTCTGCTTTTAATGATGTGCCCATGACACTCTCCTCCGATGATGCGTGCTTTGACTTCGACATAGATAACACCGATCTCGATCGTATGTTTGAGGATGAGGCAGCAGCCACAGAAGATTATGATTTCATCCGCTTAGATACTATCCACCAAAGTGCCTACAGCAACAACAACTTACAAGTCTACAACCCATGCCACGGTACGAGTAAATTAGGATCTATTGCAACTGTTTCACCTACCAACAGTAGTCAAACCCTGAGTGACGCAGCATTCACTTCTGCATACTTTACTCCACCTCTATATACTGACAATGGCAACATTGGTCAGCATCAACGTCGTGTGAGTTGCAGCCCTAATGAAACTGATACATTCAGCCAATTCAACAGTAACGATGTATCATCATCATCGTCGTCGCTAGAGAATACTGCAGAGTACCTCGAGGCCCTCAAGAAGTTGTCCGAATGTATGAAGCGGACTGAGCTGTCACGTCGACAGGTCATGATGCAGCGTACCCAAGAGAAAGAAGACTTTGGCAACCCCGACGTGAGGACCCAAGTCTTCTCGTCTATTCAACAACAGTTACAACAGTTGGATCGAAGTAAAATGGCAATGTCTCCTATAGGGCTGCCGCCAGTAGAGAGTATGCCATCTACTGTCTCACCTCCAGTATCCCCAACCAACGTAACATCCTCTGACTTGGACAAGGCAACGATTATGGCAGACTTCTTCAGTGGTACACGTGATACTTTGACGAATGAGTTGGAACACAGCCGTCAACAACTCAAGAAGTTTGTTGGACAGTCAGGAATGGTTGGATGAGATTGTTCCTTTCATAAGAACACTTATTATGAACATGACACTTCATGTTCATATTGTATATGTACAAACAAACTCTATTGTAAGATAAAAGAAAAGTTGTAACACATTCTCTACCTAAATCTGTTAGCTTCTAAGAAGATACTATATCTATATATACCTTGCTTTTCTTCATTACATCCTATCTGTTGTATATCTAAGTTGAACGACAACCAGAGATAGTTCTATCCTATGATGATGATACAGCTACTTTCATCATAGGATTCAGCCAGGACAAGTCTCGGTCCACGTCTCCAATTCCGAGTATTCCTCGGTGGACATGGACGTACCCTTCACCAAATCCGGATCTGTCTAGTCGGCGTCCTCTTCCTACACAAACAGGTCCTGGTACACTATCACAGCTTTCATTATTCACTTCACTACCCGCATCTAAACCAGGTGATTCAAACACTGCACCATTTACAACTCGAACACCATTCAGTGCAACGAAGCAGTCATTTGTATTCTCACACATTGCAGCTATCGATACTAATGGATATTCATTCGATACTGTTACCTCAATCTGTGATGTTTTGCCACCGTATGTTATTCCATTGTATCTAGTAGCAAGCTTAACCCCTCTAGATCTTATGTTCTTATAATAGTTCTCCAGTCCGCCTGGCTGACCATATTCAGCCATTCTTGCTAATTCTTTTGATGATGGCTCTCCAAAAGTATACAAAGGTGTAGCTTGATCATTGTGCACGAGGATGAAGAATCTACTAAATGGTTGTTGATATGATAGATTTTGTACATTTAGAATAAACTTTCGTTCTCCTCCTCCTGATGCTTGTAGATCTCGCACCCGTAGATTGTTTTGATGAGTATTACTTCTTGACAATAATACCTCCTCAGTAGTAAGTAGAGTATGATTACTTATATCAACACTTAATGAAGTTTCGACCTGCATATACAGAATGATGAATATAAGAACTACTTTCCAATTCATGATATGTTCAATAATCATATGTAACCTAAGTACCAAGTTGACTTAAAATAATATTTCATATATTATGTATGATGTTGGTTGAGTAGTTATGAAAGTTACTTAGTTTGTGGCAAAGATATGTACTATACCGCCGTCCCCACAATATCTTAACCAGGCATTTGTTGACATCACATTATTATCCAAGAGTGCATATTACTCAGGCAACCTCCCCAATTCCCCTCATCATATCCTATATCCTATCATCTTAGATTGATTGCTTGAGCAATTATAGGATACATTGCAATGACGAGGATACGACTCACGAAGATACGGTTAATCGTGGACCAATCAAATTAGAGATAGTTAGTAATAGATAATAGATATAGATATGGTAATGCGGTAAGTAGGTGGAACATAAGATGAAGAAGAGCAAATCTCGAAGAAAAGAAGGATCTACTGCTGTTGTTGTTGAGGCAACCAATCGCAAAGCCCGTCGTAAGGAGTTACGTACTCTTGCAAAGAAGAAGAAGCATCAATCTTTGTCTACTGCAAAACATAACAAGGGATCAATAAATTATAGTAGTTATGTAGTAGTAAAGAGAGAACTTGACAACACTACCGATGCTAATAACAGTAACAACAAGCGTGTTAAAATATCAAATAATGTACAAGTAAAGACTATACCATCAGTTAAGAATCATATCCCAATTGGTTTAAAGAAGAAGAAGATGAATGATAGTGACAGTAATGATGAATACTACAACACTAACAATAATAATAAATTATCAAAATATTACAATAACTTAGATGATGAAACAGCAATATCAATACATGCCGATGATGTAGAGATATCATATCTTGAATCAAACTTAGGTATTAATAACAAAAAGAAGTCTTCCAAAAAGTCTAATAAAGAGTTGTTAAATAGAGAATATAGTAAGAATGAAGGATTTGGTAATGACTTTGGTGATTTCTTAATGGATTTGGATAATTTAGTTGATCGATGTGTTGGTAATGATGATAATGATAATGAGGAAGAGGAGGATGATAGTAGTAGCGATGGCAGTGATGACAGTGCAAGTAGCAAAGCAAGTGAAGAAGACAGCAATACAAAACCATCATATGACTCTGACAAATCTTCTTCTTCAATAGTACCACAATTGAAATTACAAGAAGATCCATATGCAAATTTAGATGAAGAAATGGCATTGGCATTACGGAATGATGATGCCGAGATTGCTGCTTTAGAAGAGAAACTAGGACTGGCAGAATCGACCAAGTCGAAGAAGAAGTTAAAGAAGGAATTTGCAAGGGATATGGGTGATGATTTTGGTGATTTCTTGGATGGGTTGGACAAGTTGGGTGATGTTGTTCATAATAAAGATGATCAACAGTATGATCGGTCAATGGACTCTGATGACAGTGATGCCAGCGACGGCGCTCAGGATGCAAGTGAATCAGAAGATAATGAATCAGATAGTTCCGAGGACTCGGAAGAAGAAGAAGAGCTAGAGGATACTGCTGATCATGATGCATCCTTGACATACCGACCGACATCGGGAGAAGATATATATGGTAACAAGATTGATTCTACACAAAATGATAGTAAGAAACCAACCAAATACATTCCTCCACATTTGCGCAAGAAGCAAGAGACTGCAACAACTACTGCTGAAGATGACGACAATGATGATGAATCAAGCAACAAGGTGCCAACCATTACAGCTGACCCTGAAACAATCCAACATATTCAAAGACAATTAAACAACATACTCAATCGTCTATCTATTCAAACACTTGAATCGGTATCCAAATCTCTCTCCAAACTATACGCCACCTATCCATTCCATGATGTTAATGACTGTTTATGGAAGAATATACAAAGTGCATGTTGTCCACCATATATGATAATGAGTGGTTTAATACCATTATATATCGGTTCGATGGCAGGGGTGCATTGGTTGGGAGGGGACAGCATTCAACTTGGTGGGAATCTAGTTGAATTGTCAATTACAAAGTTGTTCAACTCACTAAAGAAGGGTCGTTCCAAATCAAACAGTGAGGGAGAAAATGCACAAGAGAATGAGTTGATCAATAAGGAGGCTTCCAATCTTTTATTGATTGTATGCTACCTGTACAACTATGGAGTTATTCACTGCTCACTCATTTATGATCTCATTCGAGACTTTATTGCAAACTTTACTGAGATTGATGTTGAGTCTCTATTACTTGTATTGAGTCACTGTGGACAGCAACTGAGATCAGACGATCCATCAGCGTTGAAAGAGATTGTTCTATTAGTCAAGAATCGTGCACAAAAGGCAATTTCCAACGACGATGATGATTCAGCAGCTGCTGATACATCACGGATTCAGTACATGGTTGATACCATTACTGAATTGAAGAATAACAAACCAAGGAAGCAAGATGTAGTACTTCGCGAGAAGACGAATGCAATCAAAAAGTGTGTTGGTAGAGTCAAGACATCGGCATCACAACTATTGGCAGGTAAGAAGAGTGGATCATGTCTCAGAGTAACACTTCAGGATATACTACAAGCCGAGACAAAAGGCCGTTGGTGGCTAGTCGGTGCTTCTTGGGTAGGCAATCAACATCATGAGCAGTTGTCTGACAACAAGAGTACTCTAGAAGAAGATGAGTACGAAGGGACAACAGGAGGTAATTGTAGTAAATCTTCATCCAAGAAGTCATCCAACAAGGAGGAGGACAGTCTCCTAGCCCTAGCCTCATCCCAGCGTATGAACACTGACGCACGTCGATCTATCTTCTGTATCATTATGGGTAGTACGGACTGTAATGATGCCTTTGAAAAGCTCATCCGATCAGGAAATCTCAAGCCAAAAGCTGAACGAGATGTCATCCGTGTCATAGTGCATTGCTGTGGCGAAGAGAAAGCATATAATCCATACTATGCCTTTCTAGCCACAAGATGCTGTGAATATCAGGGAAAGTCAAGGTTTACTCTAATGCTCACCTTTTATGATGTTTTCAAGATGATTGACACATACTCAGTACGAAAGATTGCCAATCTAGCCAAGTTATTGGCTCATTTGATTGGTTCAAGCGACAAGTGCTTGACAATTGGCGTGTTGAAACGGATTGACCTCTCACCAAGTGATATGTCAGAGATGATAATCCTCTTTCTAAGTATCTTCATGACAACTCTGTTTGAATCATGTGATGTCGACGATGTAGTACAGATTTTTGCTCATGGAATTGCGGAGCAGACTAATTCAACGGCAGTCAAGAAGAAGAGGAAGAAGAGGAAGATTAGTGCCTTTGATTCAGATGATGATAATGAAGATGACAACAATAATGTTCAAACGACAAAGAAAGAGGACCTTAGTGAACTGAGAGAGTCTCTCTCAGTCTTTCTTTTGCAATATTTAAAGCAGAGTCCGCTTAACAAAGAGGGATCAAACTTCCAGGCATGTTTATCATCAGCCATATCAACGTGTGAACAATCTTAGGTGATAGTGTATGTATGAGTAAAGTAATCAAGTAAATATTCGTTTCAATGAACATGCATATTATAATATATGGCTATGAATTGAATAACACCAGCAGTCATAATGTCATACAGCCCCTGGTTCATTCTGCGGTGATGGCTCGAGAAAGCCAATTGCAAGCAACGCCTCCACTTTTTCTTTAGATATCTTTGCTTTCCTCCCGGCAAGATAGTTTTTGTACTGATTTCGGATATGATTTGGCCAGTTGCCCCAATCGGGATGGTTACGAGGTATTTTCACATGACCATGCTTTTCCTTGAATTTCTTTAAAGCCTCAAGACGCTCATCAAACGAAACAACACTATAATTCTGGAGACTCCACTGAAAATTAATCTCATTCAACTTGTTAATCCTGTACAAGTCTAGTTGAGATGACTTCTTATCCTTGAGTTTCTTCATCTCTTCACGCTGTTTACTTACCCATGTACCAAGTGGTGAGTGCCTGTATGTTGCGGGAACATTACAATCACCATTCTGCTTCTTATACTCAAGTAGTTCTGCATACTTTTTATCCCACTTATCTTGTCTTCGATTCTGGTTATTATGATTCCATAGAAAGCCTACCGCATCCAAAGCCGCTACACGTTCCTTACTCATACCCTTGAGGTTGAATCTTTGATTTAATACCCAGATGCCAAGCTTTGGATAGTCAACTGGTGGAGTGACATTATTATGTTGAGCTTTGTACTCTAGTAGTTCGTTGTATCTTATATCCCATAGCGGTGTCGTAAACTCAAAACCAATACTAGATAGTCGATTGAAGCGGGTGGTATATCGTTCTGGATTTAGTTGTTGAACATTGTTGGCATCATCATTAGCATCTGAAGTAGGAGTAGGATGGAACTTGGCATATAACTTGCGCTGTAGCTCAACCCATTGACCTAGCGTTTCATCAGTTACTGGTAAATCGCAATCTCCTGCTCGATCATTGTAGTCTTTGAGCTTTATAAAGTAAGATTCCCATAAAGCATCAGATTCTTCTTCAATTCCATTCATCACTAAGTCATGCATAATCTTTGTAAATACCGGATCAGATTTGGGTATCGATAGAGAATGATGTTGAGCTTGATATGTTTGTAATGTGGTCATGATGCTATTAAATGGGAACTTTTCATTATCGTCAGATGCTTCGTCTTCTGTGGTAGTAACTTGAGCTCCTGCTTGTTGATTTACTTCTTGCTCATATTTGGACACTGTCTCCTTTGTATTCTTCTCAGTAGTTGGTATAGAATTATCTTCTTGCAGTTTCCTCTTTCTAGTTGCATTAACAATATTTGGTTGCATATTTGGCTGAATCACAGTCTTTCCCGGCTCCTCCCGGAGCATTTGATTTCCAACAGCATCTTCTTCCTTGGCATTCTCTTCTTGAACTTTATTATTACAAGCAGCAGATTCCCTAATAACAAAACTGGCTTGCTGCTGCTGATTATGTTGTTGTTGTGGTTCTTCTCTTGGTTGAGGAGGATATTGTTGTTGTTGTGGTGGTGGCACTTCTGCTTGATATTGAACAACAGGCTGCAGTTGATATTGTTGGGGATGTGGAGGATATGCATCTGATTGTGGTGGATGATATGGTTGATGTGCCATTGTATTTGGATCATATTGATATGCAATTTGACTTTGGGGAGTATGGTATTGTTGTTGATGATGAGCTGAAGGTTGTGGAACATAGTACCTCACTTCTTGTCCTGCTGGGATCTGATGAGGAACATGATGCTCTCGAGCGGTCGCATCAAGTCTTGTTTCTACATTACCAGTGCTCTCTCCATGAGGTACATGATACAGTGGAGGTTGATGATATGCTGCATAATATTGAACGGGTTGATGTTGATGTTGTTGATGTTGTTGAGCTGCTGATATCTGTTGATATCTTGGCGGCGGCGGCGGATGTTGATGATAGACACCACCATGTTGGCCTTCAGGGGGTGGAGGGATTTCCTGTTTATGGGTATTACTAGGAGAAGACATGGTATTCTACTTCCTCTCATTGCAATGCATGATATGAAGTTGTGGGTGTTTAGTTTTTTATGAGAGATGAGAGATAGTGTTGTATTAGACCCATTCTGTCAATGATAATTTTTGCCTAATTTTCATCCTAATTTTTGCCTAATTTACGTCTGTCCGTAGTAAAAATTAGGCTTGAGCGCCGATTATTGACAGACTGCTTTTTGACTTCTCCATAATTTTTTCATAATTTTTAAGTACAACGGCACCTCCCCTACGCTACTCCTCGTCGACGGCCGCGGCCATACGATGTTCTACGCTCCCAAGGATATAGGAGATGATAGAGAACATTAGTCTGCTTACATTAGATGTGAAGATTATGTGGTCGGCGGCGATGTAGGTCGCACAATAGCTGCCCAAAGTAGAAAAATTGTTTTAACGTGGCACCACTCTCTTATGTTGCTAGCATGATTATATGATCAACCAATGGTAGTAGTGGTATTGTTGAGGATGATACTTAATATTTAGGTATCAAAGTACAATAGGGCGGCCTGGTTAGATTGTTTGGCAAGGTATATTGGCTGCTACACCACTAGCAAGATGATGAGTTTTGAAAAGTTATTGCAATTGTTCATCTACTAATAATATAGATAAAACTAATGATATAGTATATTCCAGCATCTGTTATATTAGGAGATGTTTACCCAACTAGTTAGATCTCCGGTAATAAGGTAGGATAGGTACTCCCTACCACATAGGCCAAGTATTCCACCATTGTTGATAGCAACAACAACAAAATTCAGTTTTGGGTAGGCTGTAGAAGTATTTGCATTTCATAGGCTACAGATAGATTTAGACAATAGGGATTGCGGATCATTTAGATAACTACCTTTAGATGATGATGCTGACCAGGTTGTCTAGAGACTCATACCATGGCCGCCGCTAGATAGGTCGTAGCAGAGGAGCTGCAATAGCAATAATTTTGTTGTTGCAAAGGCAAAGATACCGTAAATTAGGCAAAAATTATGCTTCAAAACCCCCTTGCCGTTTCTTGCATTTCGAGGAGGTTTTCAAGCATAATTTTTTCATAATTTTTTTGGAAGACAGGCAGACCAAAATTAGGCAAAAATTACGCTAAAATTAGGCAAAAATTATCATTGACAGAACGGGTCTTAGATACCTTAAATAATTTGATTAGGATACCGGCCACGGTCCTCATTATTATATATGGGCATTTATTTGTTGTTGAATGGTGATTGGTTATTACGTAGTGGTGTTTGTTATTGTGCGGCATTGGTCAAGGAATAGGTTACTGGAAAGTCAGTTCTCTACTATATATTAATTTAAGTATACAATTAAAACATACCACTTAATAACTATACCAAACAACGAAACAACAAAATAGCATAGGTACAACAACGAAACCATAATAATAATATCAGAAGCATTATTCAGAGCAATAGCTAGGGAATATTTCAGAAAGAACGTATAGCATCACAATAATACACAATATTATGACGGCTAAACTTGTACTTCTTCCTCTATCTAACAGCGAGAGTCGTAAACTTCTCAAGGATAGTGGTAAATATCCTCAAAAGATTGAACAAGATCAAGGCTTTGCTAAATTACCCACGGCAGAACTTGAGAAAGCTGAGCAAGCGTATAAAAGACCACGAAAAACAATTACACTCATATTACCTAAAGAGAGCAATGTTATTGAATTGGTTGATGATGAAATTCCTGTCCGTGATGAAAATAATGAAGTAATATATTCAAAGGAATATGAAGATGGGTCAATAGCGGCTAGAGTTCCTTTAGGGAGAAATGAAAGGACAGGAATCGATCAGTGGACTAAGATCTCAAGAGCACTCTGTGAAGTATCACTGCATAAACCAATAGAAGGGGGTAAGGTAGTTGTTGATCTGTTGGACTCGTCTGATAATGGGAAATTGAAAAGTGATACATCAGTTGATGATCATAATAAAAAGCCATCTCCTAAAAGTGGGAACAATGATAAGGCCATTGCTTCTTTAGGGATGAGAAAATCAGCTGGTGATCATTATGTTTGGCTTGACGGTCAATTAATAACAGCACCATTGGGACGAGAAATAGAAATCCAAGATGGATCAATCCTAAGTTTATTTGGTGTGACAGGACTATCGTACCAAATCAAGTTATATCAAGATGGTGATAAAAAGAAGTCTCCAAAGAAGCAAAGTCCAAAGAAGCAAAGTCCAAAGAAGCGCAAGCTCAACACACCAACAAAGAAGGAGAAAACAACTGTCAATAACGAAAAGGAAATAGTTAAGGAAGAGTTGCCTACAGAACGCGATAAATTACGTAAACGTGCACACGATGATATGATTGCTGAATGTATGTGCGCCATGTGCATGGAGATATTAGTAAAAAGCACATTCGCCTATCCATGGAAAGTCCGTGTTTGTGTTATTTATCATGTGATTTTGATTTCCTTTGCGAGCCACAGGACTAACAAAAGTTAGCATCTCTTTTCTTACTAAACTGTGAAACAGTGGTCATGCCTTTTGTCAGGACTGCAGTAACAACCAACTAAAGGCTGCCGAAGAAAATAATCAGGGAGCAAGAAGCACTAGGGGGTTTAAAGCCCAACGCAAAGGCACTTGTCCAACTTGTAGAGGCGATGTTGAGGGATGGATGACTGCTAGGGCGTATGATAATAAAATCTATTCAATTGCCCTCCAGGAAAGTCCGCGTGTACTTCTTTATCATGTATATTCGTGTGGTTGACATGAAGTATCGATACTTCATTTGACATTATTTTTTATTCCTTTACAACCATTCACATGTACTAACAGAAAATTTATATTACCTCTCCCTAATTTCGCATCTCCCAGGGTTGCTTTGAGCATGACGATGCTCAGGAGTATCTGGAAAGGAGAGAAGCTGCTGATATGGATGCACCATCAGATTTAGAGCGAGGATCCATATTGAATACTGAAGACGGAGCGAATGGTGGATGTAATAATGGTCTGGCTTCATACAATCCAACTTCACAATCTTTAGAATTCAAACCTCTGTCCCCAATACGTAATGGTAGAGCAGCAATCAGGAATGCAAATAATGGTCACCGAAATACTACTATATTACCAGAAAGCGTGAAATCCGAAGATATTATCTGTCTTGACTAACGTGGTGTCAAGAGTGCTGTACTCAATTAGATGTGTGTGTTTGTGGAAAGCATTAGTGTCAAGTTTATTGGTGTTAAGATAACTAATATAATGACTTGACATTACACCCCCACTCAATTTACTTCTTGCTGATATCATCGACAATCTCCCTTAACTCATCTAAGCTCTTCTCTCCTGGGAATAACTCCCCACCAATTTCCCATGTAGGATATCCCGGCAACTCCTTTTCTTTACACATTTCCCTTTTATTATTATATCCTTCCCTATCACATTCGACGTATGGTATAGTTTGCATTGCCTCATACCCGAAAGCTTGTTTCTGGTCGTAACAATGAGAACACCAAAATGCACCAAACATGCGTGAATCTAAAGCTTTCAAATCAGATGCAAGGGCAAGTGCTGCTGTTGACGATTTTGTAGTTATACGAGGTGGCTTATTATCAGTAAAGGTAGGAGGTTGAGCTGAGCTGCTACCAGTTGATGCCAATAATGTACCAGAACTTCCAACAGAAGTTGATGCAGAGTATGATGATGCACCAGACGATGAATCAAAACTACCATCAGATACACTCAAAAACAAACCAAGGGCCGCAACAGTCGAGACACCAACAGCTGATGCACTAAGAGTAAAGCCTCTCCTTCTTAGGAATCGAACTTCATCTGTAAATAATAAACTCCCATCGATCCAATCTGCAGTGGGTAGCATCCCACTAAACCAACATAAACTAGCCATGGTAATTGATAATCCTGCCGATACAAAGCAGAATAAACAATTGGCATGTAATACGCCAAGCAATAATGATACAAGGTAGATTGAAAATGATGCCATGAGTGTAGTACCTCCCAGCAATGCAATTCGATTATCACCATCTAAAACTTTTACTTCTCCATTAATAGTATCACCATTAACATTATTATTGGTTTGTATATCATTATCATTCGAGTTTAACAGTAATGGAAGGATAGATAATACAAAGATAATTGTATAAGCAGCCATACCCAATGCAGATAATGGTATCTCAATTGAACTACCTAAATGTATTGACGCGTATGGTCCATGTAATACATCATTACATGAAGATGCTTTATCAGAACATAATGCATTCACAAGTGATGATGTAGTTTGTCCATTAGAGGATGTATATTGTATTTTATCATATGTTAAATATGCAGTTTCTAATATCCCGAGTGAGGAAATTGCTGCTAGTTGTTTCCGTAAGTTGGGATTCCAACATGTATACGTTTGTGTTTCTTCTATTACATTATCATTAGATTGTGATTTAAGAGTAGTGATTGTTGGTTGTTGTTGGAGTAGAGGAAAATTTGAGAAAGTTTTTATTGCATTCGTATCTATACTACAGCTTCTACTAGACATCGATGACGACGGCGATATAAAAGCAGATACAACATTGCAATTGTAAGTCAATAATGCGGATATCCCGCAGTATATGAGTAGCATGTTATGAGGCAACAACATCAGCTCTTTGCAGAGGAAGAGTTTGAGGTGTACCTAAATGTGTACGATAAATAAAAAGCTCAAACCTAAACTTCTAAGGAGAGGACATTCTAGCCTTCAGCCTTCCGTCCGAAGTAAAAAAAGCAAGACCCTGCCCCTTTACTTATTTATGGAAGCAGTAAGGGCTCATCGTAGGTTAATTCTAGCACAAGGATATATTAATTAATTGATTAATAGATGAATTGAAATTGATTGATTAATCGCGTGTAGGATTTGATTGGTGTGAAAACAGTAAGCAAGTTAGGCTGATACTAACTCTTTGCAATTGAAAGACACAAAAATAACAAATAGCCATCAGCCTCAATTGTATATACCATACAACACATAGGGGCACGACTCTGCCTGTTATCGAGTAGAGAGAGAGAGAGTTATTTATAGTACTTAAGTACCTCGGCAAAGTACCATAGAAAAAGAATGAAAATTACAACAACACCAAACGATATAATAGAAGGAGAAGTTACAGCCCTAAATAATTGCAATACTGCTGTTGCTGGTGGTGGATGTAGTAACAGTCCACTACATATAAGCAACGGCATGGCCGTCGACGAAGATAATAGTGAAAATGACGGCTACGTTGTTAGTGGGGTTTGCGAGAGAGGCAATAACAAACAACAACACCAACAATTATTAACAAAACGTAAACAGTATAAACGAAAACATACATTAAGAGCTATATTCCGTAGTGCGTCATTAGTATTATTATTGGGTGGGTATGCATTGTATAATCATTTTGGTAATAATGATGCCGGATTGGGGACGAGGATTGATAACAATAGTGACGCCTCGCAACGTTTAAGAAATGGTATTGGGGTTGATTATAATTTGGAAAATACAATAAGCCATCAACAGCAACAATTATTAAATGGCAAGAGAATTACGCGTATTTTACAAGGAGAAGAAGAGGATAATACTACTACTGCTGATGAAAACAGTGAGGAGGTTAATGAGCCCCAGTCATCCACATTGGCAACCCCATTGGGTGCAGACACAGCAGAGGATTGTCCCGGACTTGATGACAAGGCTAATCCAACATGGCTCGCAGTATTTTACGCCATTGGCACGCTCTACATGTTCCTAGCATTGGCAATCGTCTGTGATGAATTCTTCGTCCCAGCATTGGAAGAAATTAGTTGCGAGCATCATCTCAATTTAAGTATGGATGTGGCAGGTGCCACATTAATGGCCGCGGGGGGTAGTGCACCTGAATTATTTACAAACTTTGTGGGTACATTCCAGGAAAGTGATATTGGTATTGGTACGATTGTGGGGAGTGCGGTATTTAACGTTTTGTTTGTTATTGGGATGTGTTCGATATTGTCAAAGGATGTTTTGACATTAACTTGGTGGCCGTTATTTCGTGATTGTTCGTACTATGCCGTTGGACTTATCGTATTAAGTTTATTGGCGGGCGTGCTTAGTAAAGGAAAGGTTGCGTGGTGGGAGTCTGTGATATTACTTGCCATGTACGTTGGGTATGTGGTATTAATGTACTTTAATCGAAGATTGTACAAAAAGTTAACAGGGAAGGAATTGGTATTGGGAGGCGAGAGCGAGGATACGGCCATGGAGAACGAAGAGGGAGATATTGCGGACGGTCTTCACTCACTTGCGTTGCAGACTGAGAATGGTGCGAATATGTCGGAGGCAGCTGCAATGAATGGCAGCGGGCTTACATCAACGACGACTACAGCAAACACATCTACCACTCCCAAGAATGGAGGAGGAGAACACAGCCCAGCTAGTAGTGATGATTTCGTGGATTCGGCAACACCGAAACAGAATTCTCCGCGGAAGACTGCTAGTACTAGGTCGATTCAAATCATTGCTGATCCTTGTGCTAGCATACAAAAGGGTAGCGGACATAGTCAAACGGACTTTCGTTGGCCGGGAACTTTCCGTGCGGGCGTTCTCAAAATGTTACTCCATCCAGAATCGTATGAGGAGAAGGGAGGCGTTGGTATTGTTGCCAAAATTCAAGGAGATGTTGATCAAGTATTTCGACAGATTGATGTTAATGGCGATGGAAGTATTGATAAGTCAGAATTGGGTCACTTGTTTTGTAAGTTGGGACATGATCTTAGCGGGGAGGAATTAGATGCAGTATTTACTAGTCTTGACTTAGATGGCAATGGAACGGTGAGTGGAAATATTGAACTTGTTTATATCTGTTTGTCCCATGTGTCTCATTTTTTTTGTTTCAATAAACAACCCCAACAAAATTTCACTCAGATATGTGAGGAGGAATTCTCAAAATGGTATGTCAAATCCGAGGAGCGCATCTTATCGAAAGTGAAACCCATATTTGATACATTTGATGTAGATAAATCGGGTACAATTGACCGAGATGAGGTGAGACAACTCCTCCGCACACTAGAACCGTCTGTTACTGAAGAGGATGTTGATGACGCCATCAAATCCATGTACAAGAGTGGATCCACTGAGGAAATAACGTATGAGGAATTTACCGATTGGTATGTCCACTCCATTATATATACTAAGCAGCAAGCTAAAATTGAGAAAGAAATGGAAGAAGCCGCAGAGGGAGTTTGTGCTGCACTAACACCTCCGCGGGGCGAGGGGATATTTGCTTGGATGAAGTACCTTCTGGTTCTACCTCTCGTGGCCTGCCTGACGTTTACCGTTCCTGATGTACGGCGGCCGGGACTAGGCAAATGGTGCTATGTCTCATTTATACTATCAATTGTGTGGATTGGAATATTTTCCTATTTAATGGTAGATTGGGTAGAGATATTAGGAAATACCATCGGTGTACCATCAGTGGTGATGGGATATACAATACTTGCGGCTGGTACATCAGTCCCTGACTTGTTATCGAGTGTTATTGTGGCTAGGATGGGTGAGGGTGACATGGCTGTTTCAAGCTCCATCGGCAGTAATATATTTGATATCCTCGTGGGCCTGCCGCTTCCGTGGTTGTGCTTTTCTCTAGTGAAACAAAGATCTGTGGTGGTGGGTATTATTCTGTTCTTTTGTTTGCTTGAAAATATCATAAGTATGAAATGCATCTTTCTCATTGCAACTATCTTATATTGCGCATATAAACTGTTTCTGCAGATACAAGCTCAAGGAATATGGATATCAATATTTGTCTTGATCGGAATGCTTGTGGCAATAATAGCAATAGTTCATTGCCAGGGTTGGAAAATGACTCGGACATTGGGAGGGATGATGTTTGTATTGTACTTTGCATTCTTGGTACAAGCCATACTGTTAGAATACTATCGAAACCCATGCTTTGGTTGAGAGGTTGACGATAAGAATGATCAAAGATGTATAGTTTTGCCAAGCTACTTCCTAACAACATGATTCATATTATTGCCAATTGTCTTTCGCCCGAGTCCAACCACATGCATTCTGTATAATGTGTACAGTTGTAATATGTTTGATCAAAGAAGGGAGAAGAAAACTAGATAGGAAATGATTGACTGTATCTGTATACTAGTAAAACATCTATACGATGATTATGAAGTCGTGTTTTAGTTACTCGGTATTTGTTATCTTCTAGCCTCGAATAAATACAGGTCGTGTCGTCCATCTCCCTCAACTGATATACTTCTCCAGGCCAAACAATCTACACTCCAACCTCTACTTTCGATTCTTTTTAGTAGACTTTCTAACGTACTAAAGACCCCTTTCATATTCCTTCGCTGGTATGTAAACAACAACGTCGGTCTCTTTGTTGATTGGTCAAACAGATCTGATATCATATTCAAAAAAGGGTCAACAAGTTTATCAAGAAACAAGCAATCGCATCCAATAATAACATCAAAGGAAGAGATTGCTTCTTTGGATAAATGCTCTGAGATTGGCTTCAGCCAGTCGAGTACAGTTGCTCGGGCATATCCTTCTCCAATTTGCAGGTAGTCCTGCTCATTTGAGTCAGTGTCATTTGCTGTCCTAGCATTCCTTCTTAAGTTGGGTACTATACCATGATCAACTAATACTGGCAAGTCTGTTATTGTAACTCTTGCTCCTAGAGCCGCTAGACATGTGCCAACTACTGCAATTCCACCTCCTAGTTCTAATACATTCAAGTCTTTGTTTCTCAGTTTAGTTTGCCATTGTTCTATTCTATCATTCTTCATTTCACATGCAAACGCTTCCACCATTAATCTTGCTCCCGGCCATGGTTGAAATCCTGTCTTCGCCTCAAGATAGCTACCATATAATATGTGTGAGTAGAAATAAGAGTAAGATCTTGCACATCAAACAAAACATGAATTATTATATGGTCAACAAAGTACTCACAACCCTTGTGCAAAGAAGAATGGATCATTTCTATTATCTTCACACTCATCTTCTTCTTTGCAATCTGATAACGATGGTTCTGTCGGGAGTAATACACCAGATGATTTATCTCTGCAACTAAAGTTTAGTCTATCGTGTTGATGAGAAAGTTTTATGTAAAACGTTATCGGGCCATCGTCATCTTCGCTTTCACGTCTCCATTCTTCTCCACACAATAATGCTGGGTTGATGGGTATACAAGGACAAGGTAAATCAGGTGCATATAATTGATTGTTCGCCATCATGACAAATACAATCAATGTTAGGTTGCAAAGGGTATCCTTTTGATATCCTGATTAAGGTGAACTTTGTTGTTGTTATATATTGATAAATTAATAAGAATACCAACACTACTACTGTCTATTATGTAAATGGTATATCATATCTCTTCATTGCCGCAAACCTTTTGCCGAATAGACTAAGCAATGATTACCACACGAGTCGCATCTTCATTTTGGCGATTTACCGAGTTACATAGTTTGCGGAATGTTAACAAAGGAGTGTTTAGTTCTCTTTACCGAGTAACACAAACAGACCTACTCCTATATATCATCCACACGCTCTTCTCAAACTTTAAGCATCTACACCCTTTTCTAAATGTACTAAATCCAACACCTGTCTCAGATTACCACTTGTTACCAGGAAGTCGTCGAATCCTCTATTGATCTCATCCTGCAAACTTGTTCTCTGTTCATCACTTAACTCTTGCATTGCCTGTTGTAACCCCCGAACACGCTCAGCTTTGGTGATCACACGTCGTTCATATTCATGCGGCATGTGGAAAGGAGAGAGTGTTAGTAGGTCTGCTAGGATACGGCAGTAATCACTTTCGGGAAGCACTCGAGCTGCCTTGCTCTCACGATGCTCGCCTGTTAGGCTGGATGTCGTACTATGAACTGTAGTACTTTCACCGCCAACTTCATCATCTTCCTTATCAGCCACTGCTTTCTCTTCCTCACTAGTAAGGACAGCAGCTTCAGCTTGTTGTGATTCTCTCAGTAGTCGACGGCGAATACGAGCGTCTTCACTCTCGACTGGTACGAGTAGTACATCAAACTCAGATGATGGGAGAAGAACGGGAGTTTTCATAGATACGTCCACAGATCCACCTAAAGCACGGTCGTCTGCTCCAGGAGAGAGACTACCGGATGAATCAAGATTACCAGGAGAGCCTGGTGTTTGAATGTTTGGTAGCTGAGGCACCTCAATCTTGCACAGTTCTAAGAAATATCAATGAATGAGGAACATTTGTGAGTTAATATTGAAGATGTGAATGAAACCACTCAATCAATACACAACAGCATTGACGCCACTTACGAACAGGAATCTTCCACTTGTTACTTGCACACTGTAAAGTAGGCAATGTAGATGTAGGACTTTCACTCCGCTGATGCCCCCTTCCTGGACTCGCAGTAGTATCACCAGCAACACTCCCATTCGAACTACTAGTGCCACTAGCACTTCTCAAAACTGCAGCCAGGCCAGTTGCCAACAAGTCTTCTCTCAACCCTTCATAATAGGTATTATACGGTGCAAACTGACAACCACGATTATCACCCACGAGCAAAGGTGGACTAGGCGTGAAGAGATAATGTACCACATCAAACGAGTTCGACACTACGAGACGTCGTGCCGCCGAAGTAATTGTGGTTCGCTCACAATCAACAACATGTAACAACCCAGCAACCGCCCCAACGACGATTGTACAATCGGTACAAGCCGCAATAGTCGCATGCTCAAATGGTTGAAGCAAGTAGAATGTTGTATCGGAACAATCGGCAATGTGTAAATCATGCAAACGTCCAGATTCTTGAGCTTTGCCACTCTGGTGTGCTGATGATGTTGACGCCACGGATGACTTTCCTGATGCGACAGATGACTTCCCGTCGGTACTATTTGCGGTACTATGGGTGGGTGATGCCCGACCACCACCACTTCCACCATTCGTATCCTTACCAATCTCGAGAAGGACAGTCGTGGAACGTAGTTTTTGATAACTCAACTCCTTCAGATAGTTGTCATCCTTACCGTGTTCAGATTCGGCAATAGACACACCTCGTGATCGTGGTGGTGAAATTGGTTGATGACCACCACAGCCGATGGACAACTTGGAAAGCTTCGATGTTACATCATCCGAGGTATTATCACAATCCCCATCCAAGGCAGCCATTGTTAACTCCTCTTCTAAATATCTACGTAATATACGTTCAGCATCAGCCACGGTAATTAATCCATTCTGCATCAAGTTCCAACGATGAGACATGGGAGTATTGGCTGGCTTACCCTGCCGTGACTCCATCTCTTCCATTGCCAATATCTTTAATATATGTTCACCAATTGCGACTGGTGGCTCGTCTACCGACCCCCCACTAGGTGCCTGCAATACCAAATGTAATCGATCTAATTCCTCAATCTGGAAGATGCGCGTTACATACAGTTTATGAAAATGAATAGAGATGAGATTAACTTCTGTTAGTACATGTAGTTTGCAAAGGCATCCAAATAATAGGCAAATGAAGTTCAAACGAAGTACCCAAATCACTAACACTCGAATACACAAGATAAAACACAACAAACGCGGACTTTCCTGTAATTCAATATCAAGACCAATAGTTGAATGTTCAACACTATGCTGTTGATCAATTGACTTAATATCAATATTATTACCACCACCTGAATATCGATGTACATTTGACCTACTATTCTCAACGCCACTTCCTCGTGCAGCCAGGGTAGCAACAGCCTTACAGGCCGCGACATTCCGTGGCACTGCACAAAGCAAAATAAATTTGCGTAAATTACTCAATAGGAAACTTGCACAGTTGGCATTATTCTGATGTGATCCCGCCGCATGCAATCGTGTACGTGGACTTAACGACTTGTGATGCAATAATGCCGTAAAGTCTAATGATGAACTTCCTTCACCAGAAGTAGGACTAGAAGGAGTTTCACTACTACTAAATCGACGTTCATCTTCACCAGATGTACAGCGTAAGAATGCCTCCATCTCACAATGTACAAGTAAGAACATACTAATTAACCAAACTGGTAATTCTTTCGCTGAATGTCGTGCTGGCTTCATTGCTCCTCCACTGTTATTATTCCTAGTTGAAGATGAAGATGATGGATGGCTCGGTGAGGTTGCCGATGACGGAGTATCAGGAGCCTTATTACTATTCCGTCCATCAACCGATGATAATGGTCCATCACTCCGTACACTACCCATACTCGACTGTGATCCACAACTCAACAATGGAGGGATATAACTAGATGTAGTAGTTGGTGTCATAATTAAGGAAGTTTGATTGTGTTTCTTCATGATTGTCCCGCTACTCCTACCATCAACACTACTGCTACTCCCTACTCCAGTGTTATTTACACCCAGAACACGATTACGAACTTCAGCACCACTCCCCCCACCTCTAACAGTTAAACTGGCTACATATAATGTATGGAACATGGTTGCCATTTCCCAAAATAAGGCCGCAGAGGGTTCACTCCATTTTAGTATATTCCAAGCCTCGGTAATCCACGTGGTGTAATGTGTCCGATAGGATGAGTAGGATTCAAGTGCTTCTATTGTTGATAGTAATGATAATGGATTTATATTTTGTTGATTGTGGTGTTGGTCAGTGGGTGTATTGTTGGAATGAGAGGAAACAGATGTACCCGGTGTTGATACCGTCCCTGGTGTGGATGGTACCCCTCCCCTTGACGACCCGCCACTAACATTATTGGGATTGGAGGAAGCAGTACCAGTTTGTAATAATTGCAAGATATGAAGTGGCAATTGTTGATTTGATTTTGGTGTACCAGGAGCCTGAATTGTTGAACTACTTGCTGATCTGAATACACTTCCCTTATTATAACCACCACTTGTACCACCACCAACACTATTATTGTTGGTATTATTCCACGAGGTACCAATTAATACATCAACTAAGTCACTACCATTGAATATATTAATACGTTCACCACTACTAAGTACACCAGCTGTATTCGCAGAATGTTGTGCTTGGATACTCAACGACGAAGCTAATTGTAATACTAAATTAGTTGATAGGTTGTAGGCATGATCGGGAGAGAGCGTCGCACCTGAGAATGCATGTGGCTTTGATGCTATTGATTCTGATGTTGTACTTGTACTTGTGGTATTATTATTGTTCACAGTGTTATTGTTTAATTGTTGAATAGGTTGCAGTGGATTTGAAGTTCGGTTAGAACGATGTATCGAGGGGGGAGATGGATCATTAGTATCTCCCTCATCATCTGGATGATCATCACTGCCTTCATTTGGGTTTATCATCATCGTTGTTTATTGCCTTGCTAAGCTAAGATAATAATAAGTTATGTTGTTGATAAAAGGAGATCAAATGGTATCAGTTTGTTGTCATATCGTAAATGGAACTTACTCCTTTATTATCTTTAGAGCATCTTCTCTGCTTTACCTCATACTCGCCGCAACAATAGCTAACAAACAAACAGACAAAAAGTCCGCAATAATATTTAATTCCGTACGATGGTCCAAAATTCGACCGCTTATCAAAACAATAATTTATTGGCAGGTCTACCTACGGTCTAAGTAAGTTTAACTCTGGCAATATCCTCTTCTAATCATCATCTACAAATATGTTCTCCTCCGCCTTACGCACCACATCATCACGATTTGCAGTACGAGCTGCCGTCGGTACTTCATCCAGAGCAGCAGTACAGCCATCAATGATTGCTGTTCGATCTTTTGCAAGTGTGAGTTATGTGTATGTTTCAGATATTGTTTGCTTGCATAGAGTATATATGCTGGTAGAATTTAGACGGTAGAGTCATTTTTGCAGTATGCACTTCTTTGTAGTGTTTAGTAGATTTTGGGTATATCAATAGGCGGTAGATCTGGGATGGGAGATTCTCTTGACTCAGCCACACATCATATGCACACATTTTCCTTTTATATACTTTGACTTTTCTCTACCCAATACTCACAAATTCATTCCAACTAATACTTACTACACATTTCAAAAATACAACACATCAATGTAAATAAAATATACAGACATTCTTACCACCAGCAGAAGTACAAGAACGAGTATTATCAGTTATTAAGAATTTTGATAAAGTTGACCCATCCAAGGTTGCCGCAACATCAAAATTTGGTGATGATTTAGGATTGGATTCATTAGATTCTGTTGAAGTTGTTATGGCAATTGAGGATGAATTTGCAATTGAAATTCCCGACGCCGAGGCTGATAGGATTGGTAGTGTTGGTGATGCTGTTGAGTATATTGCTGCTCATCCTATGGCAAAATAAATCAATTTATTATTAACCATTTAACAATGAGAAATTTGAGGTGTGGAATTAGAAATTAGATGAAAGGGAATAAGAAGAATTTGGGTGGATGAGGTGGCTGTGGCTAACTCTTTGGCAGGAAATACCCTGATCGATGGCAATATATTATGACAAACAAATTGTAGTGATTGGCGTTAAGGAAAAGGGGGAATGGAATGTAAGATGGGGGATTGCAGCAGATAAAAGATAACTGAGTATTAGTTAAATGCTGAATTGATTGTATATCAATTTTTCTCTAAATATATACATTTAAACCTCTAGCTGAAGATAAGATTGGGTGAAGATGAAAGATTGGAATAAAGTTCAAAGTGGGGGGATAGATGGGGTATGAATCATAACTTTCAAAGTTACAACAATTATGCAACTACATAATATGCAAAGTGTGTTAAAGAGACATTCTCTATTACCTGTCATACAAGAGTAGCTCTTCTTAAACTTTGAATTAAGACTCCAGGTAAAATCTCATCCAAACAATCTACGAACCTCCATTACCCTTCTGTTGTTGTTGTTGCTGCTGCTGCTGTTGCTTCAATCGTGTTGCACGTGTATGCACTACCTTCAAGTATTGAGCATGTATCAAATCCAGAAATCTATCATCTTGAATCAGTGATAATAATGATAGTTGTAAACTCTTTTTATCCAAAACGAGATTTTGATGCGTTGAAGGTCCTGGAGAAGTGTTATATTGTTGATTTGTAGCCGCAGATTGATTACTAGGAGGAGAAGAGCTGGTAGCTGCAGCTGCAGATGTAGCTTCGTTATTGTTTGACCCAAGTGTAAGTGTTGATAACAACGCCGCACCAGCATCTTTACGTATTGTATCATTAATGTTTGGATTTCTTTGACTTTTACTATTGGTTGCTTGTTGTTGTTGATTACGTTCCATTTCTTCAATCTTTCCTAGATTCTTAACAACCTGTTCCAAGTAGGATGCAATCTGATCACGTTCTTTACCATCATGGAACCAAATACC
>Ga0214479_100251_pt1 | contig 34754 bp, 23 predicted proteins | sample M1_20Mar14CPVII9_5_FD_165054 | JGI IMG/M metagenome (GOLD analysis project Ga0214479, IMG submission 165054) | Marine eukaryotic communities from Monterey Bay, California, United States - M1_20Mar14CPVII9sort6BwellE14 | ecosystem: Environmental > Aquatic > Marine > Unclassified | place: USA...
CTAGAAGAGGGAATAATAGTAATGCGGGTGCTAGTCCAGCTAGGCAACGGCAGAGAACAAACAATACTGCTGCCGCTGCTGGAGGAGGATTAGACTTTTCGGCCTTGCTTGGTGGAGGTGCACCTGCTGCTCGAGCTCGTGCTCCTCCATCATCTAGCAGTGGCGGGATGGATTTCACTGCCCTCCTATCAAGTAGTGCGGCAACTGCTCCATCAGCATCATCATCATCTTCCATAGCAGCTCAAGGAGGCGGCGGCGGTGAGCCAGTGCAGTGGGACGGGATGAATTTAGATGAGGCACAGATGAGGAATCCAAATCCCGTTCATCTAATGACAATACTATCCAATACGACACGTCATCCAAACCTAATGAAGGAACTCAATTATCATGATCCAACACTAGCCAAGAAGTTACAAGCACATAACGGTGACATTACCAAAATGGCAGAAACATGGCGTCAATACCAATTGAAGAATGCAACATCTGGTTTCTTACGTGCACACTCAGCACAAACGAAGGAGCTTGAAATGGAACAACGATTGCGTATAAATCCCATGGATGCAGAGGCTAATGCCTACTTTGGTGAACAGATTCGATTATCTAATGTGCAGCGTCAGTATGAACAAATGATGGAAGAATACCCCGAGAGTATGGGTAGAGTTCTTATGCTATATATTGATTGCACGGTGAATGACAAACCGATGCAATTCTTTGTTGATAGTGGAGCAGAAAGTACCATTATGAGTAGTGCCTGTGCCGATAGATTAGGATTACTTCATTTAGTTGATAAACGATTTGAGGGTGTGGCTGTTGGCGTGGGTACTGGAAAGATATTGGGTAGAATTCATATAGCAGAATTAAATATTGGCGGACACATCTTCCCATGTACATTTACTGTCATGGATAGTGAGTCTGGCTTAGGTGATAAGAATATGGACGTATTATTTGGATTGAATATGTTGAAACGTCATCGATGTCAAATTGATTTAGCCAAGAATGTATTACGTTTTGCAATTGGAAATACGGGTGAAACGATGGAGGCACCATTTCTCCATGAGAAGGATTTAGCAACTGAAAAGGGTGGCACCAAGGGATTTGATGCCGAGAAGGAGAATGCTGAACTTGAGGCTAGATTGAGTAAGATGGAGGCAGAAGATGAAGAGAAGGAGAAGGCTGGTGGTGGGGTTGGTGAGGATGAGGAGAAGGAAGAGGGTGGAGAAGATGACGAAAAGAAGGATGATAAAATGGATGAAGATAAGAATTAGATTGGGTGGATGGTGATTGGGAATTAGTGTTGGATTTATTAGTGTTGGTATTATAGTGTTGGTTATGTATTGTTGGGGTGGTATTGATTGATTGAGGAGGAATTAATTGGTTTGGGGAGGTATAATTAATTAGTATTACATATTCGAGGTGGTATAAACACAATTATATGTACACACGGACGTATATGGGATTATCTGGTGGAGGGTATACGAATTAATTGATCGGATTAATTAGATAATACGGATGGAATGGTTAGATGTATTAGTTGGTTGGTGGTTGGATTAATTAAGGGGGATTTAGTAATTAATTGAGGTTGGATTATTAATGGCATTAATTCAATGTGGTAATGGAGGTTGAGTGGTAGCAGCGACATTGTCAACAACGTACATCGAACTGGGGTGGATTATACTAGAAAGATTAGAGGAGTCGGGAATACATACAACATAAACAGTAACATAAACAGCAAATACACAAAGTACATAACTTATATTATCGTCATTAACTTTTGGGTATAGACGAGATATAGATAATAATACCCCCGACAAAGATACGTCTCACTTAGCTAGTTCTTGTTTCATCATTTTAGCGGAAGATGACATGGCGGCCTGCTTTTCAATTCGTCGAACCAACTTGGCAAACTCTTTATCACTCATATCCGAAAAGCTATGTTTGCCATGAAACAATTCATCTGGCCGTTCTTTCACATCATTAACAGAAGTTGAGACAGAAGAGATTACATCATGAACAGTCTTTATCACTCGCCTGTCTACAGATTTGGAGAAGAATGGTTTGCTTGGCTTTTGTTTGTTCGGCTTTGGAGGAGAGCCGCCAAAGATTTCACTTGTAGTCTTCTGTTGTTGACCACTGCCGACTGCATCCTTAAGCTCGGCGGCATCATGATGATGATGAGGTTCTCTAGTTTGCCTTGGCTTGGATAACATTTCAAGTCTCTTCGTTTGCTCTTCCTTGTTCACATCATCACTCTTGATACTACTACTTGACTTGTTCAACTTGGCAAGATTCGCTTGCCTTTGCAACTCTTCCAATTCTTTCATCTTGAGTTCATTCGTTGCCTTCTCCTTTGCCTCCTTCTCTTGTTGTTTCCTCTCTTCAATCTCGGCGCATCTCTTTAGTGTTGTATCATGTGACTCTTTAGCCTTCCTCCACGATCGTGCAGCATGTGATAGTTGTGGTCTATCTGTGATACCTTGCATAGCATTAGCCTCCGATTGTAGTCGAGCCTCGAATAGCTTTTGTTCACGCTGTCTTGCCCACTCCTCTTGTCGTTCAAATAGACTTGCACGAGTAGTATGTCGTTCGTACGAGCTTGTCTCGTCATCATCTCTCGAGCTACTGGTACTAGTATTGATATCTTGAAAGTCATTCACACTACCACAAACTTGCTTCTTCAATCGATCAATAATGTGTCGTATACCATCATTATCATCTCCACTGCCACTATCACTTGACAGAAGTCTATCGAACGGTGCATCTAAATCAATAGCAACAATATCATTCAAGATTGCAAGTCGTTGTGTCTTCTTCTGCTTGAGCTTGGCTTCTAATCTTGCAATATCTTGACGAAGTTTGGAAGGATCTTCTACAACATCATAGCATCCTTCAATATTGGTTGTAGTAGATCTTACATCATCGTCTCCTTCTACTAGCGACTCATTCATATCCTTGGCCATGATAGTTTGATTGACAGCATCCAGAAGTTGTTTCTTCTTCATCTTCTTTTCAGTACGAAGTTGTTTAGCTCGTTGTCTATCTTCCTCGATTGCATATGATTCAGAGCAGTTGGTGAATGAAGTGTTGATCGTGTTGTTGTGATGACTAGCCGATATCTTTGTTGTTGCCATTGACATGCTCTCTTCTGTACCACTGCCAAACGTACTACAGACTGAAGACGATTCATCGTGTTGTTGTGACTTGTTGTGCTGTTGATTATCATACAACTTACTATCACGACGTACTAACTTTTCGACAGATCCAACTTGTTTCATTTCAAATGATTGTGTTGATGCGAATGGATTGTTCTTCACTTGAACTCCACCAGGCAATGGTAATGCCTTGAAGGATGATAATGCTCGTGCTTCTTCCTCGGCAGCTGCTACTTCCTCTTCGAGTTTTATCTTCTTTAATTCAGCACGTCGAGCAGCATACATTGATGATGGATCGAATGTTGTTATCTTCTTTGTGGGTGTATTGTTGTGTGCATCTAACAATTCTGTAGCATATCGTTTATCATCTCCTTGACGACGGACATTGGCAATTAGTTCATCAAGTCTAGCACGAGCCTCACCCTCTTGTAGTAGTTTTTGTAATTCATTGTTGCTGTTGGTGGTGTTGTTATTGTTATTATCTACCAAGTCACCGTCGCTGCTGAATTCTTTATCCCAAGCTGGCATTTCAACAGGCAGAGTAGATATGATTCTACTCTTGTCATTGTGAGTAGTAGAGTTGTTTGTCGAGTCGAGTTTATGCTCGTCATTATCATTGTTATCTTGGTTAGTCTCTTGTAAGAATCTTGACATGGAATCATCTCTTGTTGTTGAAGAACGAGTAGACGAGCCGTCTTCTTCGTCTTCATCTTCATTCATCACATTCGACGAAGAAGGTGAAGCATATCGTCCTAATATCTCCGAATGTGCTTCAGCCTCGGCAAGCAATGATCGACCTCTCTCAAGCATTGCAGTTACGCCATTGGCTTCTTTTTGTTGTTGTTTATGAGATGTAGGTTGTTGAGAATTAGTAGAATCGTCGTCATTGTTAGTAGAAGATGATTGTTTGTAAGATGCGACTAAACTCTTCTTCTTTTCTTGCAACTCTTTCCTCCGTCGTTGTAAAGATTCTCTTGCCCATTGAATCGTTTGATCTGTGTAGATTGGGGTGTTTGGTTGTTGTTGTTCAGTCATCATTGTTATTCATTTATGAGTAAACAAGTTGATCTAATAATGATTAGAGCGAAGTTGATAGAGTAGTTAGAGTACCTCTTTTTTGTATTTTCATTTTCACTAGGTACGAGGCAGTAGATACTTTGATGTTGGTTTTAGTTTACTTGTTGTTTGATTGTATTATCCTATGTTTGATGAATAATCTCTATATTTGCATATTTTGTACTCTTCACTGACATTGTGTTGTAATTCCCCATTGCAACTAAAAAAAGAGACACAAGATATGTCACTCTTTCATCTTCACAGTTAATAACCTCCGATGTGAGTGTTGTTTCTTTTCTAGTAACTTGCGTGTACAACATATCAATTGAGGTGTCTGATACTTCCACCACTTAAAGATACTGCAGGATAGCATCCTTCACTGGCCCTGGCACATCCACACGGCATTCATCACGGATCCTAAACACATCATCTTCTACTTGGTCAATTTTGGCCTTCCACAAAGCCAGTTCAAAGATTGTTGTTGCCTCCTTCCATTCATAGTACTTTATCCAATTGACAATCCGACCAAGGCGTTGTTGCACTGAATCCCAACGGTCTCCTTTTCTCGCCACTTTCGTATCCACAAACCTTCTTCTCGTTACTTCTACCACAAGTATACAAATAGTAGCACCTCTTTCCCATTCAATATCTTGATTGATATATTGTTGTATCTTATTTTGTACATCAACTTGCCCGGCTCGAATTGTATCCTCCAAACGTGATGAAATGTTAGGGAAACTGATTCTTTCTAATGCCGGGCAGTAACTAAACGTATTATATTCAAACTTTGGTAAACCCTCAATACAAACTACCTCACTCAAACCACTGCAACCCTTAAATGCCATGGAACCAATCTCAATCACAGAAGAAGGAAAGGTAATACTTTCTAATGATTCGCATGTTTCAAATGCCTGACTTCCAATCTTCTCGAGACCCTCACTTAATACCACCTCTCTCAAATGATCACAACCAAGAAATGCAGCCCCAATGTCGGTAATAGTCGAGGGTAATGCTATACTTTCTAAAGATCTGCATTCTTTAAATACCCGTTTGTCAATCGTCACAAGCCCCTCATTTAACACTACAACCTTTAAACTACTGCAACTACTAAATGCACCTTGACCAATATCTGTAACTGTGGAAGGTAATGTTATACGTTCTAATGTTTCACATCTTGCAAATGCGGTATGTCCAATCTTCAGAAGTCCTTCATTTAGACTTATCTCCCTCAAACTGATGCAACCATGAAATGCCTTCTTACTAATCTCGGTAACTGAAGAAGGTAATGTTATACTTTCTAATGATTCACATCCATCAAATGCCAACACTCCAATCTTTTTGAGCCCTTCATTTAGTACTACTTCTCTTAGCTGTGTACAATCTTTAAAAGTACGCTCATTTATCTCTATCACCATTGAAGGAATTGTCATACTTATTAATGATGAACAATATGCAAATGCACAATTTCCAATATCAGTGACAGTAGAGGGTAGCGTAATACTTTGTAATGACTTACATCCATAAAATGCCTCCACACCAATCTTCTCAAGCCCTTCATTTAGCACCACTTCCCTCAACCTTTTACAATAGAGAAAGGCAAAATTTTCAATCTCAATAACACTAGGATGAAACCGCACACTAACTACATCCCTTGGAGCTTCGTGTTCATTTCCCATATACTCAAACACATCATCATCTGATGTATTGCTCGACATACTATTCGTATATTTGTATACTACTTACTACCACCACTCGATACTAATATCAATATAATCAATATACTGGAGTTATATTATTATGAATTGATATAATGTGGAAGTGATGTATTGGATAATATTGTATCTTGAGCAATCTAGAGTTTAATAAAGTGCGCAAGATGTGTACTTTTTTGTAAAATCCTTGCTACTCAATCAATGCTAATGCTACGACCACCGCACCAACATCGATCGAAATAGCATTAAATACTGATAAATAGTCTATAATATTGGTATACAGAGTAGCTTATTGCAATAGCTATCGATATTTAAAGTTATACCATGGCGAAGATGGAAAAAGTGGATGAGCAACCCGGTCAACGGGCCCGATGAACAGAGTGTGAGCTCCGGTATCTTTTATGAGAGTAGATTAAAAAGAGAAAAAAGCGTAGAGTAATATAGTTAGATGTGAAGGAATATTCCATTGATAGCCCTTTACACGAGCTAGCACACAACCATACATCTGCTGTTTGTCGGTTAGATAGGTGAGAATGTATATTATTATGTCATATGAGGCACGAAGGAGTAGTAGGGCATCTAAATATTGAGATCCTAAAAAAGAGACACAAGATATGCACTTTTTGAGACTCGCGGTCGAAGAATGAAAATTCCACACTCTATATTATAGAATGAAGTCTTCGTAGATACTATCTACCTATCTCCTGTTGGAACTAAGGAAGAGTCTAAACTATTCTTACATCAGATGAGATCAATTCTCAACTAATCATTAAGCTCAACTAGCAGAGATAACACTCACCACATACATTCTTATATTCCCAATTATCACACAACATATCAATCTTCTTCTTCGCTACCCTCATCATCATTTTGTCAATGACCATGCGTCCTACTACCTAGGGAGTTCATAGTTCAATCTTGTTGTGAAGGTGATACTCCGTACTTATCTATTGCCTCCTTAAAATGCACATACGAGAGAGGAGGAGGCCTAACTTTGTATGCCTCGGGCCTCTGATTGTATAAGAACTTCTCTGCTTTACATTTCTTTGTACAACTGTGGTAGCAGGGGACATAGTAATCTTCTTCATCCTTGCACCACCATCCATTGTGATTTTTTGTGGAGAGCACTCGTTCTTTCAGAGTATTCTTGACTAACCATTTAATATCACGACCAGAAGCACCCTCTGTTACTTCAGCAAGACGATCAAAGTCAGCTTCTTTCAATTCAGAGCGGAGGGTATCTTTCGTCTTCTTCTCTATTTGTAGTTTAGTAATGGCGATTCTAGCTTGAGCATCTGGGAGATGTACCTCAATTCTATTTTGAAATCTACTGAGGATTTCTCCTGGTATCAACTCTAAATGGTTCGTTGCTGCGAGTACGACAACATCCCCCATTGTTTGTTGTACCCCGTCCATACAATCTTGGAAAATACCAGTGATATTAGAACTAACCTCGCAATCATTACTTCCTGGCTTTCGAAAGAGACGGTCACACTCGTCAAAGAAGAGTATTGATGTGTTATCTTGGTCATGAGCCTCATGCTTTGCAGTATTGAAAATTTCTCTCATCTTCTTCTCAGAGTTTCCAACATATGCATTGAGAATAGTATCAGGTGATACACTCTTGAAACTACAGTTTCCTTGATTTGCCAATGCTTTGGCAAGGAGAGTTTTACCCTTTTATGTACGTAAGAGTAAGAGTTGACATAATGATATGAGCAACATAACTATAACAAACAAACTATATATGCATAAAGATAGGTCACTTACAGTACCATGAGGACCAAAGAAAAGTATGCCTGTATTGTCATCGTCCTCATCTGCTTCTTCCTCGTACAAGTCATCATCATTTGCGTTTCTGCACATTGGTAGTTCTAAAAGTACATCCTTAGCGGTTTGATTGCCAATAATATCATCCCACTTTACCTTTGGAATGCTAGTAATTGGATCAGATTGTTTCTTCCTTCTTCCTCCTCTCCCGGTCGGCAAGCCATTAAGATTGGTACTCTTCTTTATCCCTTGTAACTTTCTCACCTCAGCTCTCAACTTTCTCACTTCGGTCTCACTATTGTGTAAAGTTGACATAATTCTCTTGACAACATTGTCATTCGTTTTTCTCAGATCATCATTCTTCATCTTCAGGTTTGAGATATGTTGCTCCTTAACTAGTAGGTGATCCTTCTCTAACTGTACTTGCTTCTTTGTATCCGTCAACTCCTTACTCAAATCATCACATGTAGACTTTGATATTTCAAGTCTAGATTGCAACTCATTCACTCTCAATTGTTTGGCATCAGCCTCTGAACGAAGCATATCAATACTCTTCTTGGCGGATGCATCCATCTCTAAACGCAGGGTATCCAGATTAACTTTGTGTGTATCTTTCAACCGCTTAAGCTCACGTTCATGCTCAATTTTCATATCTTTCTTTTCATTAAGCAGCTTGTTCACCTCTTGTACTTTCATATCATTCTCATTAGAAACAAGTTTGTACTTGTTATGAAGTGCCTCATTCTCTTCTTTCAGTTGTTGTACTCCTGTCTCTAGACTTGATATAGTATCTTTACTCTTATTGAACTCTTCTTTAATAGCGGCCACTTCTAATTCTGATGTAGCGTTCTTGTCAGTTAATGATGCAACCTGTGTTTGTAAATCGTTCTTTTCTAGTACTTCCGCAGTAACTCTAGCCTCAAGAGAAGAGATCGTATATTGCTTTTCATTTACTTTCTTTGTTAGCTGAGTAATAGTGTCTCCTTTTGCTGATACTTGTGATACTAACTCGCTCTTCTCTTTAGTAATCTGCTGTAAATCATTCTTGTATTGTTGGTGTTTCAACTCCAAGTCTTTGTACTGTTTTGTACTTTTAGTGATCGTGGCTTTAGATTCATTGACTTGCCTCTTTAGATTTGATATGGTATTGTCATACTTTGAATCTGATACTGTTTTCTCTGACTTTAGTGTTTCGTACTTTGTCTCAAACTCATCTCGTTTAGATTCTATGGTAGATATTGTATCTTTATACTCGGTAATTTGTTCAAGCAATTGCTCTACCTTTGCACTCGCTTCTTCATATTTGGTAGTAATCGAATCAAGAGATGACTGAAACTTGATAGTCTCGGTTGCATTAACTTTGAGCTGAGAGTCTTGAGCCTTTACTTTCTTCTCTATATCTTCTCTCTCTATTGTAACAGCAGACAATTGTTCTTTTAAACCAGAGATTTGATGTTTCATTTGTTCAATCTCTGTTGTATATCTATTGATGGCTGCTTCGTACTCAACTCTCGTGTCATTGTCATCTTCCTCTGGCTCCTTTTCCTCACTACTCTCTTGTTGTGAATTATCGACTGAATCCTTGTTCTTGTTATTTATATTCATATCTATCATAAGAGAGAAAAGTATGAGATGTAAGGAGCGAACAGAACAGTATAATAACTCCAAGGCTCACCTGTTGCCTCGTCTATCACTGTCTTTAAACAATCATCATCCAACTTAGAATCATCAGTCCTCATACCCGATTCAGCCGACTGATGAGTACCTACTTCACAAACATCATCAAACATACCATCATCATGTCCTGCATCATCCAGAAGTTCATCATTATTATCATCATTAAGTCTTGATACTGTATGATTCGATTTAGTTTGTATGAAAGAGTATGTGACAATGAGGCAAAGTCATTATGATGATCAATAATGGTGCTTTACTTACCTGCTGCTACCGCTTGTTGTGCAGCGCCCTCTGCCTCTATACTATCTTTTTGAGGAGCTGCGCCATTATCCTCCAACTTAGACTCGTTGCCCTTTGGTTCATCAGCCTGTTGAGTTGGAACATCCAAAGCCTGCAAAGACTCATCCTCTAACCTCGACTCAGTCTGTTGAGTAATGCCCAAGATATGGGCGGCCTTACCTTCAGTTTTATGTTCAGCTAAGTATGAAAGAGTATGTGTCATGGTGAGATAATGAGCGACAAGGTTATACAAATCATTGATCAGCAACAGAACTTGTTGTACTTACACTTAGTAGGGCTTTCCTCATTGCCAATACTCTCTAGAATAGAGGGAGATATACTCATATCATTGTTCGTTTGTGGGATACTCTGCTCTCTTGGGCTGCTACTGTCCATATCCGTAGAATTACTTACCAATGAAGGTGACGGGCTTGAATTGTTTGAAGTACGTTGCTTCTTCTTAACCTGTTCCTCTTCCTTGGCCGCCTCCTTACAAATAAACTCTTTATTCTTCATCCACTCATAAACCGTATGCATTTCATAGTTACCCTTGAGTGTTGCGTCATTATCAATTGCTTCCCTCACAGCTTTGGTGCTATTGTCACAAACGTTCATAGACTCAAGTTTCGTGATTACCTCTAACTTGTCAATATAAGTGTAGAAGTTGCGAGTGCGTGTTTCTAAATGACTTCTCTTTCTTCCTCCATTCTTCCCTTTCCCCCACCAGAATCCAATATCATCTAGGAGAGCTATCCTATGGGGTTGTAAGGCACTACTCCTTTGACCAGATGCCCACGCGGCTAATGTCTTATATTTAGGGATAGAAGGGATCCTTGTTTTGTCAAGGTTTTCTTCTTCGCACCGCTCATAAAGGGCTGAAGCAGTAGAGTTAGGTTAGAGAGTTGTGTAATAATAGTTCTAACAATGGATGTATCATGTTCATACTTACCTTTCAGCTGATAGTATTGTATTGTCCAAGTGTTTTTAGTTTGTGCAAGCTGTTCTTCTTTCAGCTTAACTAGCAAATCTTCTATCTTCTTGTTTGTACTCTTCAGCTTGTCAATACATCTCTCTTTCTTATCTTTCAATTTATCTCTCTGGTTGACCAGTATCTTAAGATTATTATTGGCAGGGAGAGAACGAGAAGAAAATAAAGGAGGCACAATATCATGAGCAGAAGAGTTGTTGCTGCTTGAATTGGTCTCCGACGATGCATAGACTTCTTTCTCATTCTCCCCGGAATCATCTGAGACAGAGACATATTGTCCATCGGAAGATGTTTCCACAACATGACTTCTCTTTTCTTCTTTAGTTCTCCTAATCTCCCAACAGAATCCAATATCATTTAGGAGAGCTATCTTATGAGGTTGTAAGACATGTCTCTTACTCCTTTGACGAGTTGCCCATCCAGATAATTTGGCATCAGATGAAGGGATCTTTCGTTTGTCAAGGCCCTTTTCTTTTTCACACCGCTCATAATAGGCTGAAGTTAGGTTAGAGAGTTGTGTAATAATGGCTTCAACAGTGACAGTGGATGTATTATGTTCATACTTACCTTCCAGCTCATTGTATCGTATTGTCCAAGTGTCATCAGTTTGTAAAAGTTGCACTTCTTTTAGCTTAATTGACATACTTTCCATTTCGTCATTTAGATTTTGCAGCCTGACAATATACTTCTCTCTCGTTATTTCAAGTTCCTTTTGCTCCTTAATAAGTTTCTTCATTTTAGGGGATTGTTTCCTGGTGATCTTAGTATCATGGGTATCAGCTGATTCTTCATTACCATTGCTGTTAATTGGCATCGTACTGCTCGTACTATTTGTATCCTTCTCGATGTCGATACTACTTGATGGTTCGGAGGCAAGGGAATTCTCAAATACTTTGTTATTAGTTTGCATATTATGTTCTGATTTCCCGTCTACTGCAGTGCTATCTAATAGAATCGGATGAACATCTTGATTATTATCTATCTTATTTGTTGATGCATCAAACATCTCATCGACTGCCGTTTTGTTATTATTATGTGCAATGATATTGATATGTTCACTTAATGGATGTGTCGCTAATTGTTGGATAATCTCATCGTCTACTGGAGTTATTTCACCTGAGTTATCATCCAGAGAAATACCATTCATATCAAATCCACCTTCTTCTAATCTCTTATATATCCTCTTTTTTCTTTTACGACACTTGTCATTTCTTTCATCTTCTACGTCTGGATAAATGTAATACTTCAAAAAGTCGCCAGTACGATAACAAGCTGCTATTATTCTATCTCCCTCCGGAATCCACCATTGTATTTTCGTTTGGCTCATTATATCACTTGATGTTGATGTATACCATTATCTATCACTATCACACAATACCCAATCGTTATAGAGTAATTGCAATTCAAGCTCACTGATCAATACCTCCCGTATCATTTAATTGTCTAATGAGTATGCCTCTCTTTACTCTTTGTAAGTTTGTAGTGGTATATAAATAGGGTGTATGTAGTTGCAATTCATACTCAATGGTTGATAATTGATACCTCTTGTATCATACACACGTCTAATGTCTTTTACGCTTGTTGTGATTGTACTTGCCAAACTACTAATGTTCTCTACTATCCTCTATCATATATTGTCTCCCCACATATCTTTGATTTGATGTAAAAGATATTTTGGCTGCAATCGATTGTTTTGCCCGGTATCCTTTTATGAGAGTGAATTCCAGTTATCGTATTTTTATATCATTCATTGTTGCAATTGTTAGTTGCCTATTGCTTGCAATACGATATTGATTCTCGTATAGTATAGAATGGTATACAGTCCGATATACAAGTTTTAAATTATCTTTCGATTAGTGGTAGTTTGGAGATTGAATTTCAATACTCATTCAACAGGACGATTTCACTACACTTAGTGCACATCTTGTGTTCTAATTTAGTGTGAAATGTATTAGAGTATCTAACTTACGTTTGAGTATACTTGGTATAAACTACTACACTATCATATTATTATAAAAGAAGAGCTAGATTGGCGTCATCAAATAGAGAGGTTATCGATAAAGGAGGAGACATAGGTACCGAGTAAGATTTGCAAGAGATAAAGAAAGAATAGAATCATCACAGAGCCGAACAGAGCAGTATATACATTGTCATATCGCCGAAAAGAATAATACAAACATGTCGATAGCAGTAGTGCATGATATTGGTACGCCTCCACAAGAGAGCAATTGTTGGTCATATAACGAGTTTAGATTACATAACTTTGCAAATTTGTCAAACTTTGGCTACAGGTCTCCCAATTTTGAGTGCCTCGGGCACAGATGGGTTGTCATTGTTTGGCCTTATGGTCATACTATTCAAGGTACATCAATGTTTCTTTGGTGTAGAGGTAATGATGATAAGGATATCTCTGATAGTGATGGTATCCCTAACATCCGTGATAATGACGATTTTGAAGAAGATATTGAGAGAGCTCACCTTTGAGTTGCTGAATTCTCTTGATATTGACTTTGGTATTACTGTCAGAGATCGTAAAGGGAAGGAAGTAGTCAACAAGGTATCAAAGTTTGTTCCGCCACGCGATGAGGATGACCCCGAGGACGGAAACTATGACATAGATGGATGGCACAACTTTGCTCCGCGAGAGGACATGTTAAATGCCTGTGTTAATGGATCACTCATTGTTGAGGTTAGAATGAAGGAAAGGAGCCCAGTAACCGTGCCACCTCCACCTGAATTCATACATAAGAATCCAATCAATAAGAATATACTCAAGTTATTCAGGGATGAGGATTCATCTGATGTTGTGTTCGAAGTCGGCACCACAAGTAGTATGAATGATAATAGTGACGATACAAACAAGAGAAGCAAGACGGTAGTTACATTCCATGCACATCGTATTATATTACAAGATGGTGCACCATTTCTGGCTGAACTATCCAAGGCAGGATCTATTGGAGAAGGGATTACTATCGTGCAAATAAATGATGTAACACATGATGTGTTTAAACATGTACTCTACTATGCATACGGGGGAAAGATAACCGAGGATGATATGAAAACAAACACAAAAGATATTATCAATGCTGCCGATAAGTACGGTGTTGTACACCTCAAGCTCGAGGCCGAGGAATTCTATACCAAAGCAACCACACTCAATATCAACAATGTATTGGATAATTTGTTATATGCCGACTCCAAGAACTTAGCTCTACTCAAGGAGTCAGTGATGGACTTTATTCTAGCAAATGGAGACGATGTTATGGATAAGGTGTCATTTAGTAACGTCCCGGGGGATATAGTTAAAGATCTATTGGCGGCTGTGGCAAGGGGTAAGGCAAAGTCTAGTAGTAGTGACGCGGCGGCGGACAATTATAACAACATGAGAGTGGCTACACTGAGAAAGATGTTAGATGAGAAAGGATTGGAAGTTGATGGTTCAAGGGAATCGATGATTGCACTACTGAAGGAGAGCACTAATCAGGACAATGGTGATGAGAACGACGATTAAACTTTAATGAGACGGGGGGATAAGATAGATCATGTTGTCTAATCTAGTGTATAACGATTGTTAATAGACATACTCTTCAAATATCTATTTAGATTATAGATCTAGGTACTTCATGATAGAGTCCTTTACTGGTCCTGGCACCTCGACACGATATGCATTGCGGTCATGACGGTCGGTGTCATCTTCTGCTTGATCCATCTTGACCTTCTTACAGTCACGTTCATCATCTTCTTCTACTTGTTGATCCATCTTGGTCTTCCACAAGGCTAATTCAAAGATTGTTGTTGCCTCTTTCATTTCATAGTATTTTATCCAATTGACAATCTGACGTAAGTGTTGCTGTACTAAACCCCAACCGGCCTTTCTTCTTGTCACTTCCGCAGGTATGCAAACTGTATTTCCTCTCCTCCATTCAATATCACCTTGATTGATACATTGTTGTATCTTATTCTGTACATCCGCTTGCCCAGCTCGAATGATATCTTCTAAACGTGTTGAAATGTCAGGGAAGGCGATTCTTTCTAATGCAGGGCAACTAGCAAATGTATTATATTCAACTTTTGGTAACCCCTCAATGCACACTACCTCGCTCAAATTTATACATTCACAAAATGCAACCCTGCCAATCTCTACCACTGAAGAAGGAAGGGTGATACTTTGTAATGAATTACAACCTTCAAATGCTTTCCACTTAATCTTCTCGAGCCCTTCATTCAAAACTACCTCGCTCAAATTCATACAATCACTAAATGCACGCTCACCAATAACGGTAACAGTAGAGGGTAGAGTAATACTTTTTAATGTTTCACAGCTCGAAAATGCACTTCCAATCTTTTTGAGCCCCTCCTTCAATACCACCTCCTTTAAACTACTGCATTTATAGAATGCTGCCGAATCAAGCTCTTCCACTGAAGAAGGAATGGTAATACTTTCTAATGAACCACAACCAGCAAATGCATGATTCGAAATCTTCTTCGGTCCTTCATTTAATACTACCTCTCTCAAACTTCTACAACAGTGAAAGGCCATAATGTCAATCTCAACAACACTTGGATGAAATCGCACACTAATTACATCCTTAGGAACGTGCTGCCCGCTGCCCGTATACTCAAATACTTTTGAAGTATTAGGCATATTTCTTTCTATATATATACTTGCATTTATGATACTGCCCACTACCGTTTAATAATTAATATCAATATATAGGAATGTATTATGACTACTTGACGAATGTTGTTTTTTTGTGTATAATAGGTGCATCGAGAGTAAAAATAATACCACAATTACTATTGATCAATTGTGAGTTCAATAATAATTTTGATACTATGAAACCACCACCATTCGAAAGAGTGTTAAAAACTGATATACTCGGTCTATACTTTCTATACCAAGTAGCTTATTGCAGTTGCTATCGATGTTTAAAGTTGTTAAATGTAAGGCGGTAGGCTAGGAGTTAGGAGGAGTAGCGTCGGTATCCTTTTATGAGAGTAATCCGAAGTGATTAGCTCATGAATACAGTCCACTGCAGTGAATAATTCGAGCTTTGATGCAGCAATGGGTGTTCAATAGGCTCTCTTATTTACCGTCAGTTAATGCAATAAATCAGTTTTTAATGGTCTATCGATCATAGTTTGATAGTAGTATCAAACATTAATAAAGTTATGAACAAATTAGATACATCATGTGCCAATTGTGGCAAAGGGGAAGAGGCCGGTATCAATCTAAAAGCATGTACGGCGTGTAAGTTAGTTAAATATTGCAATAGAGACTGTCAAATTGCCCACCGGCCTCAACATAAGAAGGAGTGCAAGAAGAGGGCGGCAGAGTTGCAAGATGAAAAATTATTTAAACAACCACCATCGTCAGAAGACTGTCCCATCTGTATGTTACGATTGCCATTCGTAGGGACAGGAAAGACATACATGGCATGCTGCGGTAAAGTCATTTGTAGAGGTTGCGCTCATGCATTTCAATCAAGGGCAGTTAAAGCCGGGAGACTAAAAGAGGATGATATATGTCCATTTTGCAGAACTCCATTTCCTGAATCAAATGAGGAGATGTTTAAAAGATATAAGAAACGCGTGGAGCAAGACGATCCAATAGCAACGCGTCATATGGGGTTCATGTATAGAGATGGGGAAAATGGCTTGCTACAGAATCGTGCAAAGGCATTAGAACTTTGGCATAGAGCAGGAGAACTTGGTAGTGCCGAAGCATATTACAATATTGGAAATTCTTATCGGTTTGGTGTTGAACAAGTGGATATGAAGAAGGCTACGTATTATTGGGAGCAAGCTGCTATAAAAGGAGATGCAATTGCGAGGTTCAATCTAGGTGCAACTGATCGGAATGCAGGTAACATTGATAGGGCACTGAAGCACTTTTTGATTGCAGTAAAGAGCGGAGAAGTCGGTTCTTTAAAGATCATCAAACGAATGTATAAGATTGGACAAGCAACAAAGGACGATTATGCCAAAGCGTTACGCTTACATCAAGAATATCTAGATGAAGTTAAGAGCAATCAGAGGGACGAAGCTGCTGCATTCAATGTTGATTGGGAGTATTATGGCTCTGCTGTCTAGAATATTTTTCGAAAGTATGAAGAACAAGTCGAACAAGAGAATGAACGATTATGTACTGAGTTGAATATTGAACGGAAATTGAATTTAGAAAATGAGATTAAGATTAGTAATTTGATGCAGGAGGTGGATATGTTGAAAGCTAGTCGGACTTGAAGTATGAGGTTTATTGGGGATATTGAATGATTTAGTTGATAAACTAGGGGGGATATTCATATAAATTATAGTTATAGATCTAGGTATTGCAGGATTGTATCCTTCACTGGACCAGGCACATCAACACGGCATTCATCACGGGTCCTAAACACATCATCTTCTACTTGATTCATCTTAACCTTCCACAGAGCCAGTTCAAATAGTGTCGTTGCCTCCTTCATTTCATAGTACTTTATCCATTTGACAATCTCTTCAAGACGCTGCTTCACTAAATGCCATCTGTCCATCTCTATAGGCAGATAAATAGTGCCTCCTCTTCTCCATTCAATATCACCTCGGTTCATATTTTGTTGTATACGTATCTTGTTCTGTATATCCACTTGCCCAGCCTGAATGATATCTTCTAAACGAGATGAAAGATTGGGAAAGGTGATTCTTTCCAGTGCCGAGCAGCCTTGAAAAGCATTATATTCAACATTTGGTAGACTCTCCATACACACTACCTCCCTCAATCGACAGCAGCCTTTGAAGACAGCATTTCCAATCAGAGCCAAAGATGAGGGTAACCTGATGGTTTCTAACTTTTTGCAGCGGACGAATGCACCATCTTCAATCTTCTCTAGACCCTCATTTAGTACCACCTCTTTCAAATTACCACACAAGGAAAATGCAGAAGGACCAATCTCAGTAACAGTAGAGGGTAGTGTGATACTTTGTAATGAAGTACAACCGGCAAATGATGACATTCCAATCTTCTCAAGACCCTCACTACAAACTAATATATTTTTCAACTTTCTACATCCACTAAATGCATAATTCCCAATATCGGTAACAGTTGATGGCAGTGTAATACTTTCTAATGAAGTGCATTGTTCAAATGCCCTACTCCCAATTTTCACTAGCCCTTCATTCAATAATACCTTCTTCAAATCCTTACAAAGATGAAATGCATTATTTGTAACTGTTGTAACACTAGAATGCAATCGTACATTAACCACATCCTCTGGTACACGCTCTACGCTCGGATACCAAAATGATACCTTGCCTCTTGCATAGCTGGATTCCTCGTAGACGACCGCGTTACTTCTACGACGGGCTTCCATATCATTCAATGCATAACTGATGTCCATATTGAACGTCCTTTGATGTATTTCTTGTTTTGTTGTTTTGTATCTGATACTATACTATCACCGAGCCTACAGTTTGTATACCAATATCAATATATCTAAATGGGCTTATGTATCTAACGTTGATGTACTTGGTTGTTGTTGTAGTGTCTATTCAAATGCACGATATAGTTTGTTAACTTTTTGTGTTGAGGTGCACCGACAAAAAAAAAGTTAATAGATTACGAGTTCAATATTGATTTTGATACTATGAAACCTGACCATTCGAACGAGCATTAAAAGGTGGTATACTTGGCTATATATTGTTCTATACCGAGTAGTTCATTGCAATAACTATCGATGATAAAGTCCTCGATAACTTTTATGCTGGCGGAAAAAACAGTTGGAGATCGGTATCTTTTACTATGAGAGTGGGTGTCCTCGTGGAAAATCTACATCTTTGCGTGCCTCTTTATGTGAGTACAGAGATGAGACGAACAATACTCCTTCCAGACTAACATTAGGTGAGAATGCATATTTTATATATCATAATTTCGGGGGTCTCTATTGCATATTGAGATATCTAAAAAAGAGACACAAGATGTGCGCACCTTCCTGCTATCTATCTATAACTATAAAACAAGAGAGCGAGTTGTTTCTTTTGCCAATAGCACTATTGTAATTGCAATCTAACTCATAGAAATGTCCAGCCTTCTTTCTTCAATGTATTTGTAAGCATCGCCGCCATTTGCAGCAGCTCTATCCCTCTGATTGCTCTTGATTTCATCTAGATATGCTTGACGAGCACGCAAAGCTTTCTCATAAACATCTTTTGTTATACCTGCACAATAATACATTTGTTTTATTGCATACAATGACCTAGTATCTCCACCCTCTATTGCAATCATCCAATGCTTTAATGCCCTATCGAAGCAGCATTGCTTAATCTCATTCAAACCGAGGAAGTGCCTAGCCATGGCTTCTCCCTCCATAGCTCCAAGTTCGTAATAATAAATTGCCTTCTTTTTATCAATTTCTACCCCTTGGCCATACTCATATATCTGACCAATATTGGTATAAGCGGTAACACTACCAAGTTTTATTGCTCGTTGATAGAATTCTAATGCCTTGTTATAATCTTGTGGAAAGCCAAATAATTCATTAGCATAGTATGTTCCCATCATGTTGATTGCCTCGGTATCCCCAATCTCTACTCTTTTATGCATCCTTTTTAACATCTCCTCATCCGAAGTATGACACGGAGTTCTGCAAAATGGACAAAGTCCAAGATCTTTGTCTCTATTTTTCACAGCATAGATACACCCGCTACATATAATCTTTCCACAGCATGCCTTGTACATCCTGCCCGTACCTAGTAATGGTAATTGTTGGAAGCAGATCGGACAATCTTCCATCGGTGGAGGTTTTCTAAAGAGTTTCTCCTCATGTAACTCGGCAGCACGCTTCCTACATTCCTTCTTATGTTGAGGCCGATGAGCAATTTGGCATTCTCGATTGCAATACTTCACCATCTTACATGCAGTGCATGCCTTTAAACTACCACTACTTTCTTCGCCCTTGCCACAATTGGCACATATATCGTCAGTATTGACAGTGCTCATATTATGATATAAGTGTGCGTCCGATGCAATAAATGGGTAGCAAAATGCAATAGTATATCACTCTTGTAATTGCAATCTATTGCAGCAATTTTGCAAATCTTTTGTGCAAAAGCTCACTACTTTATACTGTATGCCCTCTATGATATGACACTACACAACAACGATAGCGAATATCTCTCCCAGAGCACTATCGATTAATTGTACTTGCTAAACTGATAATACTCTATCTATCCTCGTCATATATCGTCACCCATCATCTTTGTGTAAAAGATAATACTTGTAATCGATTGTTTTGCCCGGTATCCTTTTATGAGAGTAGATGCCTCCTCGTGGAAAAATCAAGAATCAAGTTGTTTTTATTTATTTGCATCTCATTGCTAGAGAAGATGAGACGAACAATACTCTTCTTACCATTGGTCTCCGTACCAATAAATGCCTTCACAACACCATTTATAATACAATCTAATCATATTGTCGGCCGGGGCTCGAAGCAACAACAACTCTACTCAACAACACAACAACAACAACTACCACCTGGTATTGAAAATCTACCAACAGACTTGCCTGATTCTCTATCGGATGCTGCCTCTATTGCTGCCAATGTACGTTGTCTACATATTATTATATTATTATGTATATCGCGGTCGTCGGGTATCGATAGGGCGGTTGTACTTTGTGTGTGCATATCATATGCTCAATAAAATTCTACACATCTTATGCACTACTTTCTCTCACTACTGTGCACTACTTTCTCTCTTTCATATCATATCTGTAATAATATCTATAAAACTCAATACAATAATAAAACAGGCATGTAATCAACTATATACAGCATCAGGTACCACAACTCGTTGTCGTGTAGATTTTGATACATCAATCGGCGATGAGACATATACTACATTAAAAAGTAGTACTGGAAAGTCCGCGTCTTTATCATGTGTATTTATTGTGTGTTCAGTATAAAGCCTCGACAACTTGGCTGTTTTATTTGACCTTAAATTGCCTTTATTGACTGCCCTTACATTTCATATGTACTAACATATATTACTATCTCCTCTCTCCACCTTCATAAACTGTGAAACGCGCATCTTCCAGATTTTATGCAACAATTTGTTAGGTAAGTTATGCTTAATTTTATATAGTATTGTTACGTTGGTATAGAGAGATTGGGGTGTATTTATGCTATTTATGTTTGATAGTTAAGGTCTTGACTCTCTCTTCTTCTTCCTCTATACACACTGTTTTCGTATACACCCACTCTTCCTCGTCGTCATCAGTTCATTATGTTTAGCAAGTATAGACGGAGTACGAGAATGGAAGATGGACGGTGCAATGAAATTAGCCGAGGCTAAAGTTGAATTACGTGAATTGAGAGAACAAATGGCAGAGTTGGGTATGATGAATCAAGACGAAGACGATGAGAATGATGATGATAGTTTTATGTTTGATGGTGAATTAATTGCCAGTGGTAATGAAAATGAACAGCAAGATATATCATCACAAGAAGACAAGCAGCCAGTCATTGATACAGAAGAGGCCAACAAATTAACACAAAGAGAAGAACAACTAATACAACTAATAGCCAATGAGGGTACTGATCCATCGTACGAATGGAAAGGTCCAGTAATGCGTATCTACTTCCCAGATGAAGGAAGTGCAGCATTGGCACGACGTGATTGGTCAACACAAGTACCACCGTGTGTACAATTCTCATCATGTGGCGGAGTACAAGTAGCAGACATTTCACAAGATACAATAATTATATTCTTCTGTCCACGTGCAAGTGAGGCTGAATCGGTCGAAGAGATATTATACAAAGTGGAAGAAGTACGTGGTGAGAATTTACAATTAAGTATAATGGTTAATCCACTACTAGTTGATATGGGCGTTACAGGATTTGGTATGGCTGGACGACGATTACGTGAACGATTAATTGATGGATTAATACCTGCGTATTATTTACGGACACTACCTTGGGGGGCATTAACACGAGTATGGCCACAGTTATTTACTGTTTGGCAAGAGGATGAGAATGCTCCTGATGGTACGGGATATCGCATGATTAAAGCAATGGATAGATTGCCATCTAATCCCGAGGTTGAGGACATCTATGACATTGAGAATGGAGATATGAATGTCCCCAAAGAAGGACCAGGATTCTTAAATGCATTGGGTGATTTTGTCAACGGCATGACGAGATTGTAGTGTTGGTGTATGGGAGATGATGTTGGAAGGGGTTAAGTTGTGGCAGGAAGGATTGAGTGGGTATATCAAATGTCAAGTTGACATGTTGAGGTAGTTTAGTATTACTTAGTTGGTATTAGTTATTGGTAGATGACAAACTTAATTCTGAATCTAAGACTCTGTTACTATGTGTTATATTGTATGACCAAGTATGTATTAGTCTAGCGAGCTGATTACCTACTACTATTGTGACTCTTGCTTTTGTTTCCTATTCTTCATCTTTCTCTTCCTTCTCTTATTAATAATTGGTTTTTGTACTTGATCAGCAGTCCATGAGTGATATTTGTGCCAAACGTGTTTCGACATTCTTGATGATTCAACTTGTCGAATACTTCCTTGACTTTGATACTCATTAGTCGTGTTACATGCCTGTTCCCAAGCAGCACAACAACTTTCTCTGCTATCAAATAACATTGGACGTGGTGTTGTATTGTTAATTGTGTGGTCAAACGGATAGCCGGAATCATATTCACATGCCAACTCTCCATTATTGACTATCATCGGGTACCATTTTGCTGGTTTGGTACACCATATGTTATATAAAACGAACCCGTCATCCAATTGATCCTTGAATTCTTCACAAGTTCTTTTATAACGGCCAAATACGACAAATTGATCAATATACTGCATGATAGGATTCACTTCAACATTAAAATCACGATTTTCCCATACAAAGCGTTTACGATTCCTCATGAAACAAGTTTGTAGAGCCTCGGCTGGTACTCCTTCACATTGAGGCACACTATTCCTATCCAACGAGAAGCCAAGATGACTATCAAGATATAAAATGGTGTGTTAGCTGATGCGAAGATCTGCACTATCTCAAACACAATCGTTATCAATACTCACTTTAGATCTGTATTCAAAAATATGACTCCCAATGGAGTTGGCATATGCTTCGTCTGCACCCACTTCCCTCGTATATAATCAGGTACCCACGGTAGCAATTCCAATACATGTGCATGTGGAGGCAAGAGCACCGCTTGTGTAAGTTGTGCCCTACGAAGAGAGAGGGAGAAGAAGGTATAGCGGTTAGAATACACATGATATGAGCTCAAGGTTGCCCGTTCGATACATACTCACCCATGCACTCCAATCATTACATCAAGTGATCGATGTAATAGCAGTTGTTCGAATGGCGATGATGTATTCTCAACATTGACCTCAACACATATGATTCGTTCCAACGATGAACTATCACATGTCTCTATAACCTGCGGTAGATTGATCCATGATCGTCTATACGTTCGTTGAGTAAGTCCAACTACCGTATACTCTTTGGTATTGCCTCGATAACTACCATCAATAACTCCATTAGCAAGTAACTGATCTTTCCGTCGACTAATAATATCATCTTCTAATGTAGGATAATGTTTAACAAAGTTGGATGATAGGAAGTTTCGTAGTCCATACCATTCCTTGCAATGGTATTCGTCTCCAATGTGATTTGCACCAGCTGATCGTCCACAGCTACCCACGTCTAAGTTCATACTTCGATCGAGTTTGCCTGCTGCCCATAGTGTATACTTGACATCGTAGTTGAATGTATTGTCCTCCTCCTTGTCATTATCTTGTTCTGTAATTGTGGCTGTTGCTTCTACCTCCTCTTCATCAGAGCCATCGTCATCTTGAGAGTTGGTGTCAATAACGTCAACAACGTCATCATCCACGGCTGGTTCTACATCTGCACTCTTGACATTCACATCATGAGTAAATGTGTCATATCCACAGAATACCATCTTTTCATAACATTGACAATCATTCTCTTGATTCCCTTCTTTATTCGTTGACTTCTCGGTTGCATCAACACCACCATCTTCATCATTCTGGATGAACAAATCACCAAATGATTGAGCACTTGGCGAATCTGGATTACTTAACATTCCACTTAACAACAACTTATGTCCATCTAACATCTTCTTATTCCCATACGGGATATGTACGTAGAATTGTATGTCCTCTTCCCATGGTAGTAACGTCTTCTTCTCTTTGGCACTGCCACCGTTAATACTGCCACTCGTGCCGTTGGCAGTATTTGAATCAACATTATTCCAATGAGGATAATATCCCCGTGTCATAAACTGATACAATCGTAATAATGTACGTGAATAGAATTCACCAATCATATCATTAAATAATGATTGTAATACTACATGTGTTTTAGACTTTGATATTATACATTTCATATTCTCCTTTCCGTTGTTTTTGTTTGGTATGGTAAATAAATATTGTTCACTCTCATCGTCATAGACCATCTTGTCAACATTAACAACTGATTTCGAATCAACAATAATTGATATACGTTTATCACATATATCCTTGCCGCCATCATATTTATTTGCGGATGGTTTAAGTTCCATGGTTGGTTGGAATGGTGGCAACGTTGTCCCTTCTTTCTCTGTATTAGTTTGTTGTTGGGTTGTGGAGTAGTAGAACCATGTATTGTCATTTGGTGAATGACATATTTGATCTATCTCGAAGCATAGTGAAGATGTTCTCCACCTAATATTGATGTTAATGAGCAGACCGTGACGAGAGGATGGTGTATGAGTTAGAAGATAAGGTAGCATACAACAGAACCTTTCTCGAGATAAGAACAGCAAAACATAAACTTACCAAGCATTATCACCAACATTTCTAGGCAGCATCCTCTCGTCAACTTTCTCCCTTTCTTCTTCTACTCTACCCTCCTCGTCTAATGCCAACTCATCCTTAACATCTCTACTAATACTGCCCTCAATCTCATAATCACCCAACTCATCACGATCATCAATACCATCATTATCTACATCTAACTTGCCACTGTCTATCCACCTACTAACACCACCACCTCTACCTCTACCACTACTTCCACCTCTACCTCTGCCACCTCCTCTATTATTATCAACAAACCAACCATTCCATCGTATACCCTTTGGATTCCTACGTGGTCTTGGTCCATTCTCTCTAGACTTGATATCTTCTGCCACATTATTGGTTATCTCTTTTGTCTCAACATTGGCCAACCCTTCTATGTTTATGTTGTTGTCTGATTCTACGCTGCTGGCTGACTTTATACCACCTGACTGTGACTGCTGTAGTATAATAAGGTTGGTATTCTCATCAACTTCAATATCAGCAGTTGATTCCAATTCTATTGTATTCCCTATATCATAATCTTCTATTTCTGGTTTGAACAGTTGTTGTTGAATAGTCTTTTCTGGGTTGAAGAGTTGCTTATGAACAACTTTAGTACTTTTGATTGTCTCGTCTCTTCTTTGTGTTGTATCTTCTGGCAATTGCTTAGTAGTAGTAGCTGCTTGTTTATCAAGCTGTAGTATTTGATGTTGCTTAGCATCCTTTATTGCATGATATCTAGCAGTTCTACTTCCCTTACTATTACTAACCACATTATCATTATTGGATGTTGAAATTATATCATCATTAGTAGATTGTTTTACCTCAACTTTTCGCAAATCCGTGGTGGCAACATTTGGAGGAGCACCACTCCCCGTCAAGTAATCCAACTCAATTTCCCTCGTTTGTGTTTTTATATTATCACCAAATACATTATCAAAGGTACTACTAAATTTATCTATACTATTGGTATTATTGTTTAGAGTAGACATCATTTTAGTGGAAAGTAATATAGTTGATAATATTGATATTAGTATTGGTAATAGTAGTAGTGATATTCTACGTGGATTATTGTTGTTGTTTCGAGGATTGTTTGTGTAGTTTGTTGATGAGTATGCCATGTTTGATTTGGTTTGTTGTTGGTATGTTCGGCAGTTTTTGGCAGTTTTTTTATGGTGGTGCACTTTGTATAGTAATGTAATTTATATCGCTGTTATACTCGTTCGAAAGCCCAGTATCACAGAACACTGCTTAAGAGAAGAATTATCAATAGGTAATGACTGTATATAATATAAAGAGGACGTTAATTCCAGTCCGCTAAGAAAGACCAACAATAACAAAAAAAAAACTCTTCTGGCAAGCAAGCAACAATTATTCGTACTTCGTACTTTTGTACATCTGCGCCACTATGTCACTAATCTTTTTGTATGATAGTGGTCGCATCTCTGGTCATTAAACAGTAGAATTTTAGGTTGTGATCAAATTTAGGTCTAAGTGTATCTCTTTTAATTTTTTAACTTTCCTATCCATCCTCCGTGGCGTCTCAACGATATATTTTAGAAGAGCGGAACTATCCCTTGCCACCTCCTGCCTGCGTTAGTAGTAATCTTAGTATTTATAACAGTGTCGGCGGCTCATGGCTGATTTAAAAATTGCAATAAAAATACACTAAATAATACACAATTTATCACGTGCACCATCAATCAACAATTAACCAACACCACATATACAATATAAATAAAGTTGGACTATTGACCGGTCATCTCGTCACGGGGCGACCTTATTGAATATTAATTTACGTATAAGATATTGTGTAAAGTTATTTACAATTGGCTAGTTAGTTTGTTTAGTTTTATGTATATAATACAAACAAAATTTATTCATTAATAGTAGTAATAATATCTGCGGTTATATCAATAAAAGATGTCAGCTCGTCAAATTGCAGCACTATTAAAATCTAGCAGGCAAGATGGCTTGACTAACAATATTCCATACACTAATAATAATTTGCAGGGCGGGATACAACAGCAGCAACCTCAACAACAACAACAACAACAACAACACCAAAATAGTAATTGTAACATGAATATGCAACAGGCCCAACAGCAACAGTCAATGATATATAATGCACAAAATAGTAGTGTACAATATCAATTTGAAATGGACACGGGCCAGCAGCAGCAGCAGCAGCAGCAGCAGCAGCAACCTAAATATAATATGCCGGCTATCCAAATGCAGCAGCAATTACAACAACATCATCAACAACATAATCAACTGCAACAAAAGCAAATAATGTCAGCACAACAACAACACCAGCAGATGGTATCACAACATCAATATTATTCAATGATATATAAGACACTAGAGACTGATGGTCTGAAACGGAACTGTAGAAGAGAAATAAGGTCTTTGATCTTTTTCACATGTTTGGAGGCTAGTGGTGAATGGAAAAGAATATGGTATCAATATGGGATTGTGTTAATACGTGATGGTGTCGATGCCAATAGATGCAATCTAATAGAGGGTACTGATATTGTTCAACCGAAATATGTCTGTGGCAATGACATCCTCCCAGAATGTTATGATGAATCATACACAGCATATATCTTGAATAGTGAATTAGGTAAACAATACCTCCGACTCTTTTCATCTATCAACAGCAGAAGAGACAGCGCCTACATCATCAACTACAACAACATGATAAAAGTCTTTCAATTGCAGAGCAGGAAATGGAAGATGCTCGATCTGCACTCAAGCTAGCTGAACAACAATTGAAAGAAAAAGAACAATCATATCAACAGCAAGTTCAAGTTCGAACTGAACTTGATCAACAGATACAGCAGTATAAGAAGGAGAAGGAGTCTGGACTTACTATATCAAATGAAGAAGATCAAGATGATGGAATAGTTGACAAGGCAAATGAACTTCTGATGAGTCTATCACTTCAAGGTGGAACTACTCCTTCAGAACAAGACGAGTATGATATGAAGATTATTAGACAGATGTGTTCAACAGTAATGAATCGACGAATAGATCGTTTATCAAATAGAAGTAAAGAGGAACAGCGGAAGGAACGAGATATATCAGCTACCGTGGCTGTGGTCAAGGAGGCCTGCGTTAGATTAACTGCCGAGGCCGAGGCCAAGGAAAAACATTATAGATTGGTTGCCGAGGCCAAGGAAGAGGCAGAACAGGAACGGCTGGCTAGCCAATTAGCGCAACAACAGATGGTACAGCAACATCAGCAGGTATTACAACAAAGATCACTGCAGCATCAAGAAGTAGAAAGTTCAGAGACTGAACTACAAGCTAAGGTTGAGAATAGTTTACATTCACAACGAATTAGAGTATTTCTTAATAGACAACGGCAACAACAAAACGAGCGTATACAACAGCAACGGCATCAGATACAACATGATGATACAGTAGAACAGCAAATATTAGAGCTAAATCAAAGATTATCAGTACAAGAAAAAGAGCAACAAAAGAAGCTAAGACGGCTGCAAAGATTTGTTTCAATTTCAAGTATTACACTATCACTACGCTTTGTGCAGATTGATACCGATCGTTTCCCTCTGCCTGATACAATTAGGGGTGAGCTTACTAAGGCTTTGATTCAAAGTCTTTCTTCAGTAGTAGTGGATGAGAATAACAATGTGAAGGGTGCCTTTCAATTGAGCTACTGCAAACCACGTTCTGATGAACCCGATGTCATCAAGGTGTATGGCATTCCTCATATTAGACTTCCACCAGTTGATCATAATTTATTCAGTTCAAACAACACATTCGTGGATCAACGTCAATTTGCAAATCAATATCAAGTTACATTATCATTACTCGAAGAACAAGTCATTTCGGCTATTGAACAAGCTTCTTCTTCTGTTGACCAACCTTCCTCTTCTGTTGAGCTCATTGCCGCCCTCCAACAAATCTTGAATGATACATACTATGGCAACAACACAGTATCTCAAGAAGAACGTACAAGGCAATTCTTCTTCTTCAAGGGAGTAGTTTACTTCGTTTGGATAGATGTACCACTCGAGGTATTGGAAATGCTGAAAGAAACATGTAAGGACGTGTATGAAGATGTTAGGGCTGTCAAGATTGGGGAATCTGGGGAGGATCTCATCAAACATTTGGAGAAGATGCATAAGTTGTTGACGTATTTAGCCGGTGCCAAGCTTTGTTGGATAGCAATTGGCATTCCATTTGGTTTGTGTTCTTCTCGTATGGTTGAACAGTGGATTCACTTCATCAAGTTAGAGTTGCGCAAGTCTGGAGAATGGCATTCACGGAAAGTCCTCTCATTGGAAACTATCAAGCACATCCTTGAACGAACTGGAGGTAAAGTCATCTGCCGAGGCACGGTATCCCATGGTGGTCAGAGTGGTGACGGTTTTGTAAATATCAGAAGTGCTGGGGAAGACGGTCCTGGATGGATATACTTCTTTTGTCAGTTATTCACTGAAGAAGAACTGAAGGAGTTATGGAAGATATACAACAAATTGTCAGAGGGTGAGGGAAGACACTTCATCAGGTTTCTCTTAGCTTTTAAAGTCGGGGCGTCTCGTGGTGACTACACGAAGCGTCTACGAAAGAATTTCTGGGCAATGGTTCGAGGTAGTGGCAAGTTTGTTGCAGTCAAGGGCTTCTCAGAAGTGTTCAAGCAAGAGGCATGGCTTCACAAATATTATGAGAGATTACAGGTTTGCGGTGAACGGTTCATGTTAACGGATGCCAATGGCAACTCTGCAATAGAGACACTTCTCAAACTAATCAGAAATCATGGCTCATACAATATTGAAGAAGGTGAAGTACACCGAGAACATGAAAAGCTGTGCTACATGGAAGAAGAGACAAAAGAGTGGATTCGAAGAGATTTCATGTTCTTGGTGGACTTTGTGAAGGGGGTAGTTGGATATTACAAACTTGACGAAGGAGTACGATATTGATATTGCAATGGCGTTGTTGTGTAATGATAATTTATATGCCCTGTATCACAGAACACTAGAGTTATTAAAACCGGTATTTCTTTTACCGTACCAAATAACTTGACAGGAAACCGGTACTTCTACGAAGCAAATGCTTTGCTAGATGGGCCCAGAATCGGCTAATTTTGACATGAGCTAAGTAAGCCCCTAATAATCTCTCAATATAAAACATTGGAAAATTTGGAGGCATAGCAGCACGCTTTTGGTATGGAGAAACAGCGATAAACTTGAAAAGTGTGCTTACAAAACGCCACGCAAAATCGGCAGCATCATTGGCAGTTAGCAATAAAGTTCCTAGTGGAGTGCTAGAACGAGCCAATAAGGTATGGCAACACAAACACCCAGGAGACTTCTTTGGAAGATCATATAAGTCCCAGACACCTTTCATTTATGCGAGCCAAGTTTTTGGGCGACTTACTTGCAAGCATAATGGACAACATATCATTAAGAGCATGAGCACCATTGGAAATCCGATACCAGCTACAAACGAGGGGATGGATCTGGATGATGACAGCAACATGGTTGACTCAGCTATTACATCCTACGAAGGAAATATTAACGCTCTTAATAGCGTGAACATACATAGAATAAGGACGTATATGCCTAGATCTTCTAGGGCATAATGGTCTCACTACTTAAACACACACTCACACGCAATAGACAATAGACGGTCAATTAGATTGCTCTCAAGACGGTGGAATCTCAAGCTAATATACTGAAAATATACTCATATAAATCAGTGTTTAATGTTCTTTCCAATGATATTAGTCTCGAGGTATCTAACGGTATAGATATATAGTACTAGTACCTAGCTACGTATCTAAAATCTCTCACACTAAAAAAAAATGAAAACAATCATCATCTTTCTACTTACTCTAAAATCTATTGTATCGTCACAAGAACCACCAACACCACCGCCAACACCACCCCCAACAATAAACACAGGTACAAATCAATGGTATTACAAATATGAAAAGTCCGGCTGTGCTCAAGATTGTCTAACCTCCGCTAGCGAAGATTGTGGTGGAGTAGCTGAAAATTGGCAGCAGCAATATTTATATACAACATTAGAAGAATGTTGTACTATATCAACTAATTTAATATTAGAATTATGTATATCAAATTCACGATTTAGTATTGGTGATTATACTGGTAGTAATTTATATTATGTTAGTGCTGATTCGAAATGTGCTAAAGATTGTGCCGTAGGTGGTAGTGGCGAGGATTGTGGTGGGATTATAACTAGTTCAAGTGTTGAATTGTATAATAGTATTGAAGAATGTTGTGGAGGTGGTAGTGCTTCTATATCGAATGTACAATATTGTGTTAGTAGTTCTGGTGAGTCTGATTTTGTTGGGTTTGTTATGTTAGTTTTGGGGATGAAAGACCGGCTGCGAAAGTTAAGGATATGGGCAGTGAAGATAGTATGCACATTTGTCGGCCTCGTGTGTATCAGTTGATACGGCTGGGAGGTGTCGCTGATATGGTTACGGGTCGTCGGTGCCAGGGTTATATTCGACTCTTTCTCTCTCCTGTGCCAAATCATTTTTTCCGCTCATCTTTTATTCTCTAACCCCCGCGTACCCTCTTAATCTCATCGCACCATATAATATACAAATAATCAGACCCATCATCCGCCGGTACTGGACTATTCTTTAAATCCCCAAACAATGGATACTGCATTCAAGATTTAAACGAATCAGACTGTCCATCCTCTAAAACATGTCAACGTGCTACACAAACAAATAAATTATATACTACCATTACTGAATGCTGTGCATTAGATGTATCATGGGTTAATCCAACGTACTGTGAATCGTCAGGATTTCCAACTAACAAATGGTATCCAAATTATGGAAAGGGGATATGTAAAAATGATTGTGATACGGGTGGAGATGAATGTGAATTATCAAATAGTGGTGTTATTAAATATTACGATGAAGCGGCATTGTGCTGTACAACTGAATTACAAAGTGAATTATATTGTACGGATTATTCATTAGGACAGGAACCAACCGGTAGTTTGGCCTGGTATGTTACGTGGGATAATGGTGTTCAGAAATGTGCACAAGATTGTCCTGTTGATGCTGGAGGAGGCTCAGGGCCGTGTGGTGGATTAATAACAGTGGGTGTAGTTGCCTATGAATCTGTCGATGCTTGTTGTGAAACTGCCTTGTCGACCATGAGATTAGAAGAGTGCCAAGCTGTTTCAAATGGAGAGGTAAGACTAGTGTTTTGTGCATATTGATGTGTCTATATCATTTACTCATCCTTATTCTTCTACTTACTTGTTGATCTTCGTAGGAGTATCTGGGTACAGAACAATACTATGCCGAAAGTAGTAGATGTGTACAAGATTGTCCAGAGACAAGTACCCCATCTGGAGGGGGTGAGTGCGGAGGGTTATTGTCGTGGGGAGATTCGTATGCCACCGTCGAAGAGTGCTGTGAGGCCAAGCTACCTTCACTTGACTCGGCATTCTGTGTTGATAATTCATTAGCCACTCCGGTTGGTACGGGAAAGTTTGTCACGTCCGCAGATGGACATTGTGTACAAGATGCCGCTACATGTCCATCCCTACTATGACAGCAAGTAGTAGGATCGGAATAAAGCTTATCACCTGCCTATTATATAGAATTAGTTGTTGCTACGTTCTAACTCACTTGCTACTTCAAAGTAACGCCAAAACTCCATCAACCTCCTCTCTGCTGTTGCTAATCGTTTTGCCTCTCCTTCTCCGTGATTCTTTGTGTAGTAATATGTACTCAATAATCTTCCCATAATTGTCATCGTTACCCTATAAAATTGACTACGAGAGTCCCAATAAACACCCTCAGGAAGTTTCTTAGTTGTAATCTTTTGGTTCATTACTTGATATTTTTGTGGTGCCGGAAACAAAGCAGGGAATCTGTTATCTGCCTCATCGTGTGCAGTATGATCAATTGTTTCACCTTTAACTGAAAACTGAACTGAACTGAACATTGGTGGTACGTAACTGAATGTTGTTGTTGATGCTGCTGCTGCTTTGTATACTAGATCATGGATGGGCATTTTCTTTCTAGCGAACTTTTTCCATATGTATGGGAACTGATCAGTCATTGGTTTGTGGGTGTTTAACTTGTAACTTTTCTTTGTTGATGTAAGGATGAGAGTCCTGCCATATGTTGATACTAGGTAAATGCTTGCTTTCCTAATGTTTCCATTGATGAAATTCTTTTTCTTCAATTCTACTTTCTTCTTCTTTTCTTTGTTGAGTCCAAATACTTCCAATGGGACAGATAACCATACCTCACCATCAAGTACTCCTAATACGTCACGTACTAATTCACCTGCTTCTGTACGTACTTTTTCACCTAGTAACTTATCATTAACCCACTTGTTTATTTCATCAACATTATCACTTGGCGGAGTCTTTTGATTGCTTGGTTTGGGTACCTTGATGGCCTTAGTAATCTTGAAGTGATTCGTCTCAAGTTTAACTCGTTTCTTGATACATTCTTTGGCACTTGGGATATCTAACGGACTTTTCAAACCAGTTGCCTCGGCATATTGTTTCCATCCCAATAGATGATTCTCGAAGATACACATCGGATTGTTGCCATCTGCAAGTAGTCTCACTACCAAATCAATACCAGTGTCCAGATCATCATCAAATACTTTCAGAACAATCTTATACAGAAGAGAGGCCGACAATCCACAAATGGGATAACTGATATTGGTAGCAGTTTTGAATCGGTCGAGAACCTTCTCGGGTACCTCAGGTAGATCCATATCGTTCAACTTTTCAATGACGGCTACTCGTTCCTTCTTCCATGCATCATTGCAAGTTGGCTCATTGGCCAAATCAGATAATCCTGACATTAACTTCCAACCCCCACTCCCTAGGGTATCCGACAGATTTAACTCAACAGCCGCCTTGTTCTTCTTCTTCTCATTACTGACAACTACTTTAGCATCAACTGCTTCTCCTGTAACCCGAGCTTCTGGGTGTCTTTCTCGTACCTCTTTCGCCTGAGCTGTATTTAACATATTACCAATGATATCTCGAAGAGCAGCGTCATCCTTTCGTATAGGTGTTCTTGCTAGTGAAGGTGGTGCCGCCCCTTCCTCGGCTGGAGGAGGTGCTGGTAATGCCGACGTGTCCTCGTCTGGTGAGGGTGGCATTACAGATAACGATGATCCTTGGCGATGACGACGAGGTGGTGCCACTTCCTCGGGAGACGATGCCGACGTGTCCTTGTTTGGCGGAGGTGGCAGTACAGGCAATGATCCTTTGTGACGACGAGGAGATGACATCGATGACTGTTGTGACTGACGAGGTGACGGCTGTCGATTGGGATTTGGATGATACGATGTAGGTTTAACATCAAACTTTTTACTCAACAGATATGCTGGATATTCAATCCATACTGGGTATGAACCCACAGTTTGTGATCCATCCAACTCAATCATTAACATATGGGGATTCTGTGAGACGTCGCATCCGATGATTAGTACCCTACCCTCATGACGAATTGGATCCCCGTCCGGAGTCTCAAAGGTACACTTAGGATTTACGTCACTTGCATTCGCTTCCACACCAACCATATTGAGATGTTTCTTCATTGTATCTGTCAAATTAATGGTAGTTAAATCAGGGAAATACTTCTCTACGTCATGAAGACCCTCACCCAGATGAATTTCATCTTTTTGTTTATTGAGGAGCTTTTGAACTGATTCTTGATCGAACTTCGAAGTTAATAAGGGCATGATATTACCACTTGTTACACTGACACCGTCATCGGAAAAGTCATACGACTCGGGTGTCCTACTAAGGTGTATTGACTTCTGAGATGAATCTTGAGATGACTTCTTAGACGATTCTTGAGATGATTGTTGAAACGATGATGATGCCGGGGACGACTGTTGAGATTGAGACTTATCAATCATCACCTCATCCTCCTCTTCGTCACTATCCGATGTACCTGCGGCTTGAGATGACTGTTGAGATTGAGACTTCAATACACCCTTATCTACCATCATCGTATCCTCTTCTTCGTCGTCGTCACTGTCGGATGGGTCCGCTCCCTTGGCAGGCGGCGGAGGAGGTACTGCTGGCGTCATGGATCGACGAGGAGTGGACACTGATACCTGTAACCGCTGAGGCACCTGACGAGGTTGAGATTCTATCATCTCCTCATTCTCCTCTTCGTCACTATTAGCATCTCCCTCACTTGGTACTTCCAATACACGAAAATGTGCGTCATTTAGATCATGATACCAGGAAGTACCATCATCATAATCAACCGCATATCGATG
>Ga0214479_100252_pt1 | contig 34740 bp, 29 predicted proteins | sample M1_20Mar14CPVII9_5_FD_165054 | JGI IMG/M metagenome (GOLD analysis project Ga0214479, IMG submission 165054) | Marine eukaryotic communities from Monterey Bay, California, United States - M1_20Mar14CPVII9sort6BwellE14 | ecosystem: Environmental > Aquatic > Marine > Unclassified | place: USA...
ACTAGATATAGAGGACGGTTAGTAGAGGACTACTTTATTGTGCTGGTGCACCCCTAACCCTAACTATTATATCTCTTCTACACAACAAATTCAGAAAGCGCGTATATGGGATACTTCAATCTTCACTCCATTTATTATTCATCCCCATCCCTGACAACTATCTCCCTCCATCGTTCAATCTCATCAGCTGGTTGTACTTTCATCACCATTGAAACCACATCCCTTACTACTTCAAAGTTTCCATACGCAGATATTATGTGAGATGCTGCCGTAGGCTCGGTAACAATGTAATTATCAGCACTATCTGCTGTTTGTATGAATAGCCCAGTACACCCGCTTTCACATTTATCCAAACTGGAATATGGAACTGAAACAGACATATCTGACCAGACATTGAATTCTATAATAACAGCTGACCCGTCCTCTTTGATCATTGCATCTCCACCTGCCAAGACATACTTGGTTGGATCATCTCTTGTAATCTCCTTCAGATTCTCAAATACTCCAGATGCATCATCAAGTGCATCAGCAACTGCATCTCTCCAACCATGAACATCTGCCTTTTTAAACTCATCACTGCTACTAGTGGCGGAGCTTCTCCTCCTTTTTCTTTGACTGTTGTTCCACTTGTTTCCATCTTCATCTTTGAGGGGAGCCTCGATACTCTTAGTCCTAATAATATCATGGGTTTTGAAGTAACTTTTGATAACCTGATTTTCAACGTCTGTATCGTTTGGATTGTACTTTAAACCAAGCGGCCAACTGAATACCATAGTAGAGTGGAGGTATACTTTCCCATCAATAATCAACACATAGTATCGAACATCAAACCTCGCCCCGGAAATAGGTCCATCTCCGTCCACTGTATACAAGTCTGTTACCGCTCGTTGAATAATGATATCTCCTTCCCCTTTCTCAACATCATATTCACCTTCCTTCTCGAGTTGTTTATAATCCTTAGCTAATTCATCCCGTGTCTTGACGTAGATGCCCTCTCCTCGAGTTGCACCTGCTTTCTTAATATAGAAGATACCATCTCCTGCCTCCTCCGTATCTTGAAGTGCTTCTTTGTATGACGAGTAACTCTTTGGAAACACTGTTGATGCCAATGGATCGTCATTGTATAGTTGATAAAGCTTGAATTTGTTATCTAATTGTTGTATTTCAGGGTGTGAAATTGGTAGAGCCGAATATATTGTGCTGTATGACGATGTATCCAACTCGGCCGGTAAAGGTTTGAGACCCCATCCTATCTTTAAATATCCATCATCATCCTTGGCAACAGTTCCCTCATACATCGAGTTGGAGAAGAGTACTTTCTCATCACCTCCTCCTAAACTTTGCTTGTTTGATAACTCGTTGAATACACGGTGGAAGAGCTCTTCGGCGTTGTTCTCGACCATGTACTCAACATTATTATCAGTCTCGTAGACATTATATCCATATGGCATACACCAAGAGATTGGTACAATCTTTTGTGCATCATCTCCTTTATCCAACTCGTCTCTATGATATTCAATACCAATAGTATTGGGAGTGTTAATACCCTCTACGTTGGGGCTCATTTGATTTGCATCGGAGGTTAGATACATCGCCTCATATAGCTTAGTATCATCGGTGTCATATAAACACTTTAACCACATTCCTGGTACTAGCTTGTCCATATCTTCAATTGTGAAGGAGGGTACTTCCTCCTTCTTAACTTCATCGATATCCGGCTTCTTGTAGTCGTTCAAATTGAAGTTCGACAAAGCACGATGGACTCCTGGTATGTTACTGTAGCAAACTTGCCCTGCTCCTTCGACATCTTCATCGGTATCGTCACCCAAACAAAAGATATCAGTATTGTTTACTCGTCCTACGGTTATGCCTGGTGGTAAGTTTGGATTCTGATTGAATGTTTGCAATGGTGTTGTTGCCCCATCGTTGTCGAGGCATGATAATGATGTAATGTTTGTCAGCATATTGTTTGAGTAGGGTATCCTTTGAGTTTTAGTTGCAACAATAAACACACTGCAATTAGTTCTTGTATGTTTGCTAAAGACTAAAGAGCTATAATTGAATCAGCACGCTTATGAAGAGAATGAGCAGTGTTGAAATAAGCAGCCGCCAACTGTCCAACAGAGGGGTGGTAGGAAGTTTGAGTTTATGCCGCGAGCGCATAAAAATTGATTGTCACTGTTTCTTGCAGCTGTTGTGTCGCCAAAACCAAACTTTCATTCTTTCTAAACATGTACTATTCTATCCTCTCTTAATTGCTCTAGAAGAATGCTGCATTATGATTTGAATATACCCTCATCTTCATCATTATCATCGAAGCGTAAATCACAAGAAGCAAATCAATATCAAAATCGTTTATCAAAATTGGGATACTCTGAAATTGCATTTACTCACACAGCCTATGGACGATTAAAGTTGGATAAGGATGATGCTGATTATACTCTACCATGGAAGGATTTGATACCCAAATTATCATCGACAAATGATAATTGTGATGTGATACCTGACGGTGCACATTGCAAAAAGATACGATCAATAGGACAAATCAATAAACAACTTGATATCAAAGTATATCGTCGGCTTAATATAATTGTCGAAGAAGTTAGTGATGTATCACGAATACTACTGCCAAATAATGATAATAACATTGACGGTATATCAGATTTGTTGCAAAAGTATGACATCATATCATTACAGCCGATGAATGAACCGGCATTGCAAAATATTTGTGAATTGATGGCCACATCAACTTCTCAGTCGGCAGCAAGCAATACATCAACCAACTCCAACAAAACACATTTTATTGATATTATAGTACTGGAATATGCAACTGGATCAAGAGGTGGGCATGGGCTGCCGTATAAGCTTCGGAAAGATTATCTTGTCAAGACTTTGTCAGCTGGGATTACTTTTGAAGTGTGGTAAGTATATGTCATATGCACATTATTGATAGAAGCCGTCATTTGCATGTCGCCATCTCATATACATGCCTCATTTCTAATCCATATCATATCACTCAACCTCATACCATAGCTATGGCACGGCAATACTAGATCCAAAGCGACGTCAGGGATTTATACGAACAATACTCGACTTTCAAACTACATTGAATAGTATACAAAAGAAGCACATGCTACTAAACAGCCACATCAACCGAGAAAAACAGTGCAAAAGTAACAAGTTTCCACTGCTATTCAGTTCCGGATCAAGACAGAATTATACATTAGGTACATCTGACGAAGGAGTAATGGCATTTCGTAAAATGGAGGATGTGAATTGTTTAGTTTCTACTTTGATGGGTGGGGATTGTACTAGCTGGTTTGATATGAGAGTAGATGAAGATATAAATGATGACAGGAATCACAAGAAGAAACGAGTGATAATAAGTGCTGCTGATCGGGTATTGACAAGAGCTAGTGACCGAGCTTTGGGTGTGGTATCAACAAGTAGTAGTCAGGGTGGCAAGAAGCGGAAGCAATGTGGTTGGTATAGTAGATTTCATGTTGTTGCTTATGATAGTGATGATGACCACTTCTCACCCTACAGTGATCAAGGTGCTACGAGTTTAGTTGATTGGTTATCGGAACCATCTCAGAAGAAGAAGGTAAAAGATGTTGAATGTGAGGAGGGAGAAGAGACTGATATGCATAACCAGAGAGAAGGGAAAGAATCAACCATCCCTCCTCTAGACAGGCTAAATAAAGATGGAAGTAGTGGGCTATCCAATTCTGCGGACAAAGGAACTGCTGTCTCTGCCAGTCAAGAGAAGACCGATGATTCTGGAGAGGAAGAAGACAAGGATGATATCGAGGATGGTTACATAGCTCTTTGATAGTATATTAAGGTTTTAGATACCTCAGTTTAGTTTATGCCCTTATTATTAGAAAACTGGTCAAGCAAAAGTAATACCGTCATCACTATCGCTATCTTCACGGATAAGCTGGTCCTCCTCTTCTTCAAGGACTTCTGCACGAATAGCGGGGTCCCCGAAAGGGTAAAGGTACAGCAAGATCGTATCCTTGACTGGTCCTGGCACTTCAATACGGCAAGCATTGCGGTTAATAGGAATGCCTTCAGCTTGATTTATCTTCTCTTTCCACAGAGCTAATTCGAATAATGATGTGGCCTCTTTCATTTCATGGAATCTAATCAACTTGACAATCTTTTCGAGGTCTGATCTTATAAATCTCTCCCAAATATCACCCCCAGCTGCCATTATTACAGATTCTCTTGTACGGATGATCAGCTCTGTGCCTATTCGTTCAATTCCATATATTTGATCGATCTTGTGCATGACTTCTGTTTGGCCAGCCTGAACAATAGCTTTTAAACGAGTTGAAATCGTGGGGAAGGTGAATCTATCCAATCCTATACAGCCATTAAAGGCCCCGGTATGAATTTTCTTGATCCTCTCGTTCAGAGATACCTCTTTCAGTCTATAACAATTGGCAAATGCATTATTCTCGACATTAATAAGAGTAGACGGGAACGATATACTCTCTAATGACGAGCAACCTCCAAAAGATCCTATTCCGATCTTTCTTAGCCCTCTTTTAAATCTTATCTCCCTCAGTTTTGAACAGCCATTAAATGCTTCCTTGCCAATCTCGATGAGAGTTGAGGGGAAGGAAATACTTTGTAATGTCGAAGAGAATCTAAATGCACCATATCCAATGATCCGAACTCCTTCATTAAACGCTATATGTTTCAGGTTATAAAAAGTACCAAACTTAAACTTGATTGAAGAGGAATAAGGACTAAATTCAATACGCTCTTGAAGAGTAGACGGGATACTGATACTTTGTATTGGGCAGAGACAAAATGCTCCAGATCCAATCTTCTTCAGGCCTTCATTTAATACTACTTCCTTCAATTGTTTACAACCATTAAATGAGATAGAAGGTCTGAGGCATAACAATACTTTGCAGTGCCGAGCAATCTTTAAAGGCATCTTCCCCAATCTTTTGTAACCCCTCATTCAGCACTACCTTCTTCAGTTTTCTACAACTACTAAATGCAAGCCGACTAATCTCAGTGACAGTAGACGGAAGCGTTATGCATTCTAATGAAAGACAACCTTGAAATGAACATTTACCAATCTTTTTGAGACCTCCATTTGAATTTAACGCTACTTCTTTCAAACTACTACAATCTTTAAATGCCTCATTTTCAATCTCAATGAGAGTAGACGGTAAGTTGATACTTGTTAAGGAAATACATCCACTAAATGTAGACTTGCCGATCCTCCTGAGTCCATCATTTAGTACTAATTCTTTCAAACTACTACAATCTTTAAATGCCTCATTTTCAATCTCAATGAGAGTAGGTGGGAAGATGATGCGTTCTAATTCCCTACAAGATACAAATGCCTTCTCCCCAATCCTTTCAAGTCCCTCATTTAGCACTACTTCTCTCAGACTGCTGCAATTATAAAATGCATGATCCCCAATATCAACTAAAGTAGATGGTAAACCGTATATAGATGTGAATACCGCCTCATTGAGTTTATAACAAAACTGAAATGAGCCACATTTAACATTTTTAACATTAGGATGAAACCTAACACTAACTACATCTTTTGGGACAACGAGTTCATTCCCCATATACTCAAATACCTCTTGCAGTGTTGATGTTTCTTCTGCACGATTTGCAACAGCAACACCAGCACCTTCAACCTCGTCGACTCTACGCTTCTTTATATCTCTAGGGAACTCTTTACCTATACTACTCATTGTAATGACGAATCTAATTGGATGGTTGGTAATATGTTTGATATAAGAGGTAAATATATAGAGGCAAGAGTTGCAGCAATGGTGGCAAAGGTCTTTGAAGTAGGTATCTTTTTATTTCACTTCGTTGTCCAAAGTGTAGTTTTCTTTCAACAAATCTATTACTATTTCTTCCCAAACGCAATCAATGTGTCGTATATTGATCCAAAGGAATAATGGCAGACTTATCATAGTGTTAGAATATGCAACTGGATCAAGAGGAGGGCATGGACTGCCGTATAAACTCCGCAAAGATTATCTTGTCAAGGCATTATCAGCTGAGATTACTTTTGAAGTTTGGTAAGTACATATCCACATCATGTGCACTTTTAGTAGAAGCTGTCATTTGAGTAAAGTCATCTCATATCATGTCTCATCCTAAATATATAACATTATAAAACCTCATACCATAGCTATGGCACGGCAATACTAGATCCAAAACGACGTCAGGGATTTATACGAACAATACTCGACTTTCAAACTACATTGAATAGTATACAAAAGAAGCATATGCTGCTAAAGATGAATGCCCATAACAAACAAAGGAAATGCAACAAGTTTCCACTGCTAATAAGTTCAGGATCAAGACAGAATTATACACTGGGTACGTCGAATGAGGGAGTGTTGGCATTTCGTAAAATGGAGGATGTGAATTGTTTAGTTTCTACTTTGATGGGTGGAGATAGTAATGGATGGTTTGATATGAGAGTAGACGACGGTATGAATGACGGTAAGAAGAAACGGATGGTAATGACTGCTGCTGATCGGATATTGGCAAGAGCAAGTGACCGAGCTTTAGGTGTGGTCGTATCATCAAGTAGCCAATGTGACAAGAAGAGGAAGAAAAGTGGTTGGGACAGTAGATCTCATGTTGTTTCGACCGATAGAATGGAACAGGGCTGTGTTGATACTGGAGATGAGGAAGACGATAGCAAGGGTGCAGCGAGTTTGGTTGATTGGTTATCGGGACCATCACGGCAGAAGAAGGTAAAAGAAGAAGAAGAAGAAGTCGAGAAAGAAGAAACTGCTACATCTAACAAGGGAGAAGGGAAAGTATCAATAGTCCCTACCAATAGATTGAACAAAGAAAGCAGTGAACAATTCAATTCTCCGGAAAAAATAACTACAGCCTCTGCAGGTCAGGAGAAGATCAATGATCCTGAAGAAGAAGACAAGGATGATGTTGAAGATGGTTATATAGCTTTGTAGAAGTAGATAAAACGATCTAATATTAACCTAACTAAACGCTGACTGGTCCTCTTTTATTTATAATGTATTACTTCTCATATATGATGCATTAACGACGAGACAGTTTGCTCTCTTTGGTACCATTCGCCACTACCACTACCACTCTCATCAATATAATTGTGGTTGTGGTAGGTTGTGGTTGATTGTGCTTGTCAATAATGGCATCGTTGGAGTGGAAGAGTAGATCTGAGCAAGAGCAGCAGCATCGTCATTACTACTTTCATCGTCATCGCCAGAAACACTGTCGTTTTCATTCCCAGCTCTCCATAGAGTAGGATATGCAAACTGAAGTATTGAGTCCTTAACTGGACCGGGTACTTCAATACAATATTCATTCCGTTCCTTTGTGATAACATCATAGGATTCCCAGGCTTGCTCAATCTTTGCCTTCCACAAAGCAAGTTCAAACGTCGTGGTTGCCTGTTTCATTTCGTGATAGGTTATGAACTGCACAATACTATGAAGACGTTGTTTAATTCTTGGCCAACTTACTTCCATGATAGTGTCAGGATATAACAACAATTTGTTGTCTCTCCAATGTAATACCTGACTATTATCAATTTGGTCAGCAGATCATCAACTCTTGGGTAATGCCCAGTTTTAATAATGTTCTCCAAACGAATTGAAATACTAGTAAACTGAAATCTTTCGAGCCATGAAACGCGTATCCTACTTGTCCATTCTCTTCGATATTTTATCTTCTCATGCAATACTATCTCTTTCAAATTGGTACAATTTCTGAATGGATTAAGTCCAACCTCATCTAGTGTTGAAGGTAGATTAATACTTACCAAAGACTTGCAACTATCGAATGTCCACCTGTCAATCTTTGTGAGACCTTCATTCAATACTACCACCCTTAAGCTACTACAATCCTCAAATGCACTACGGCCAATCACGGTCAAAGTAGATGGTAATGTAATGCTTCCCATTCCCAATAACTCACACCCATAAAATGCATTGTCTCCAATCTTTCGCAACCCTGTATTAAACACTACTTCCTTCAATTGTGTACAATCTTTAAATGCATTATCTTCAATCTCGATAACACTAGGATGAACTTGTACACTAACCACACTCTTTGAAACTTTTTGACCTTTACCTGTATATACATACGATGACATATACTCTAACATCGTATCTGATGTTTTCTTAACCACTTTATCATACACATCGGTTCGATTGTTTTCACCGTACATGTTGATCACTTATTGGTATTGATGATACTAATAAATATGCTTTCACTTCTTTGAATACTCTAGAGAGCAATAAATAGAAGGAGTTGCAACTTCAAAAGATATCGTTTCGTATCTTTTTTCACTTCGGTGTCGAAAGTGTTGTAGATTATTCTGGTCAACAAATCTGCCACTACTTCTTCCCAGACTCAATGAATGTATGTATATATATATTGTTCCAAAGGGAGAGATATGGAGAGTACAAAGCCCTTATATCGATATCGGTGGGGGAGTCGTACCAATAGGATACCAAAATATCTTTTTACGGTATCTTTTTTCTCTGTCCCTAAGTAATGGTGTGTGGATTTATTGGCCGATTCATATTGTAAAGTAGAGATGATGCTATATATAGTCATGTTCAATATCTGGTTAGTTTCGGTGCACATCATTTGGTCAGCTACGGCCTTCCAAAACTCACAAAATTATGAACACATCAACAATTTGCAACATTATCGCCAATCACATCCATCACATCATTGCAATCAGCCGCTATACTATGCAGCAACAAAGGATAAATCTATAGTACAACAAAACAAGCAGTATCTCATAAATACATTAGACTTTACTGAAGATAAGATACAAGAGATTAATCAAACTACAAACATATTGACATTAGATGTCGGCATTTTAGAAGAGCGAGCAAATTGGTTGCAGCAGCGTCTTGGTTTGGATACAAATACTGCCGATAATAATGATGACAGTGATGATACAACTAATAACAACAGCAGAAAACAACTCAAAAAGATATTGCAACAGCATAATATACTTGGCAAGCGGAGTGATACGAATCTAGCTCCGACACTCGACTATTTGCAATCTAGACTTTTGCTTGATGATAAATCTCTTCGAAAGTTGATACTAAGTGCACCACATCTACTCGGTTGCAGTATCGAGGAAAACATCGAGCCAAAGTTAGATTGGTTACAACAACGTCTATCATTAACAGACGCACAATTGAGTAGAATGATCTGTCGACAGTCATACACACTCGGGTGTTCGGTCATTGATAATCTGGAACCAACAATCTCCTGGTTGCAACAACGTCTATCATTAGATGATACCACGATAAGCAAAATGATACAATCCAATCCACAGATTATACATCTCAATATTGAAAGTAATCTTGAACCAAAGTGTGATTGGTTACAACAGCGACTCAACTTAAATGATATACAGCTTAGTAAAGTGATATGGCGAATGCCACAGATATTAGGATTGAGTATTGATGATAATCTCGATCCAAAGTTGGATTGGATACAAGAACATTTGAACTTGACAGATGATGGCTTATCAAAGCTAGTGCAAAAGTCATGTACATTCCTAAGTTGCAATGTTGAGACGAATCTACAACCAACATTGGATTTTTATATCAATGCCTTGGGCGGAGATAAACAAGCGGCTACATCACTCATTATTAACAATCCGACATTGTTTCATTATAGTTTAGAACATCGATTAAAACCAAGATTAGAAGAGGCACTTAGTACTGGTATGGATATAGATGCAACGATATTACGTCAACTTGGACAATATAATGATGATAAGTGGTACAAGTTACTCATACTTTTCATGATGGAATAAGTATAGGCTGGCACTCTTCAAGATCTGCAAGCACCACATTACTTACGTACGTCATCATCGGTGGAGTTTTTGGGTATTTAATGGAGGTACAGTATGGATTTACCCACTTTACTTTCCATCGTCCAAGCCGAATCATCCAACAAAATAATATTGCCCATCTCTGCCACAAGTTAAGATACCAGAGGGTCATCGGAGACAAATAAACTGACTACACAGAGCATGCCCCGATTACTCTACACATATACAAACTCCTGTGGGTGAAGTATCAATGATCTTTTCCGTTATTTGATGACATTGGCTGTTATCAAATGACTAGATACCATCTTCTCTTTATCGAGTATATCATGGCCATCATCTTTGCCATTAAAGAAAGGGATGACGAACCACATACTCCTCGCCGTAGATATTGGAAGAGAAGGGCCTTGTGATCATTGGCATTTCGTGGCAAAAGCAACAAAAATGGCCACCATAAATCAAAATCAGTTTCATTGCAACATCTTCCTTCATAAAGACAACAAACATATTAAATATCATGAAACTTACACCGGCTTTATTCATCAGCTTAAGGCTCAATTGGGCCACCGGTAGTTTGGTAAGTTTATTATATATTTATGACCGCGTGATGTATCGATATCTCATAAACATATGATGTGAACACATGATATGTTCATATTATGATATCTTTCTGATACAAATCTTCTCTCCACATGCACCACAACAGAGACGTATTGAACGTCGTACGGCTCGTGAGATTCAAGAATATCAACCCGATGATGCCTCCGCTGTTGAATCATCTCCCTACAATGATGGAGCCAATGGTGATGTTGGCATTCTCGAGAGGAGTAGGCTTCTTGCAAAGACTGCTAGATGTAAGCGGAAGGATACAGTTGATTGTGTCGGCGGGGTAAACAGGGATAACATTACCCAGACATGTGCAGAGGCTTGTCAAGATGAGTATGGCGTCGGTGGATGTTGTGTAGGAGCAAATGCATGCGATGGGTTCACAGGCCTCGTGTGTAGAGATGCAGATGCGTCCACTGGTTTTATGGGCTCCTGTTCCGGTGCTGATGCCTGCCGAAACGCCAACATTGGTTCTGTATTCCAATCCTGTGCCGAGGGTTATAAGCCCTGTGAGGATGCTGGTCAAAATGGATACATCGGATCAATGAAAGGTTCATGTAAAGGACCAAGAGCATGCACTGGTGCTGCTTCCAATCAAGGTTACATTAGTTTGTTTGACCAGGCTTGCCACGGACCAGCTGTCTGCCAAAATGCGGCTGCTAATGGAGGCTCGGTTGGTGAGGTCGAGAACTCGTGCTTCGGTCAACAATCGTGTTACAATCTTGCTGCTGATCAGGGAGTTGTTGGAACTGTAGTCGACAGTTGCAGCCTTATCACTCCTTTTGCTACTCCTACCCAGACATGCAAGAATGCCGCTCGTAATGGAGTTATTACTCTTGGGATCTTATCATCATGTGTAAGTTATATAAGTATGTCTTTGTGTTTGTTTGAAGTGTGAATGTGTGATATGAAACAATATCTAATCCATATTAACTCTCTTCTTAAACACCGTCTTATCATGAAACAGAATGAAACACGTTCTTGCTATGCTGCCGCCTCTGGAGGTGCTGCCTATTATGATCCCCCGGCAGTGCCAGGCTTGTCTCAGGGTTACATCTACTTCATTGCATCAGGCTGTAATGACGATAAGGCATGTGAGAAACTAGCCTATGTTGATCCAAACACTCAAGGAGCAAGGAGCCTTGCCAAGGTTAAAACTCTTGGTGTTGGTGATGATATCACCTGTATTAACGGTTGTTGTGATAATAACACTGAAGTTTGTGCTGAACTCGCCTTGGCAGATGTGACAACTGTGCAGGATACTTGTGGTCCTTGCAAGAAGAACTTTTTCAACTAATTGGTGGTGAGTGTTGATTGTACTGAGTCTACAGAGGTTCTTGTCGTATCCAGTGTACTAAGGGAGAAGGAGCTCTATTTTAGTTAGACACATCATGTACACAAACTTTTAGATGTGTACCTTGTTACAATCTCTTGAACCTTTTAACCCTAAGACATCTTCTTTTTTCCAAGTTACAAGCTATATTTCCATCATAAAGTTAGGATAGGATGGCATGACATACACGTGCAGATTGGGCTGTAGTATATTGAGATAGAAACAGGTCAATGTTCTCATACGGTATCGGGTATCGTAGTATCTTTGGTATCCACCACAAAATGTGAAGAAGTCTCCATCTGCCTCGCCATAGAGACACACGGAGAAGTGCATTCTCTCCACCTGCACCACACACAAATTCAACACGTCGATAGTGGGGATAGTTCAACACTAAAGCTGGAACCTATTTTGTTGCATTCGCTGACTGTTTGACTCCTTGTTTGTTATTGCATTGTTCTGTTGCAGCATCGATCATCGATCTCATCATTGCAATAGGAGAGGAGAGGAGACAACAATATCTTTTGTTGCAATGGGTGAACCGTCGACGATTACAAACACGATCTCCTCCTCAAATCATCTACTATATCTTCAAGATTTACATACTAAAGAACGATATGATATCTACCGTCGTGATGATTATTTATCATTAGATCATCAGAAGAATCTATGGCATGATGAGATCCAAAAGCAACAGAGTGGAGAAGGCAGTGCATCGTCGATGCACCTTCGCGTATCCAACCACCCAATCACACCAACTAAGATTATAACAGCAGATGCACGTCGATCACCCTCATCGATAATCAATGATCCGATGACAGCCGAAGATACCTCCGCCGCCGCCGTATATCAACACTCTCCCAATATACCCACTACTCCCTCGGAGATTTGTTTACGATGGAGAGAGAAGATTATTGAATGGAAGTATCAAGTAGTTGATCGGTTTGGTAAGTTAGTTCCTCCGATGTCATTATCTTTTGCAATTCTATATCTCATTTCTCTCCCCCGTCGTATCTTTCTCCCCCTCCTCCTCCCCTCCTATCGGATATCTCTCTCCTCTACAGATCTAAGCCGTGAGATTGTTAGTATCTCAACATTCTATCTTGATAAATATCTTTCCAAGCACTATGTTGATGAGGAGGTAAGACTTGACGATCGGCTGCTGTATCTTGTGCATATCTTGTTTCCGAATCGTTCCGATACTCATCCCTCCCTCTATTACTCTTCTTCTCCTCCCACCTATACAACACCACAGCTCTTCCAACTTGCTGCCATGGCATCTATATATCTAGCCATTAAGGTACACAGCAAGAAGAAGGTTTCCATAAGTTCCATCGCCAGCACGGGTAATGGTATCATTACAGTTGAACAAATCGAGGCAATGGAATATTCCATCATGAACGACTGTTTAGATTGGCATATGAATCCACCCACGGTTGTTAACTATATTGAAAACTTTTACCCACTCATTGCCACCCTGGTAATTGATTGTTGTGGTAATGCCAACACTGGCGTTAGACAACAAGATGCCTACAGTCTACATGTTCAACAGGCAATTGAAGACTCGTTAGAACTATCAAGATTCTTAGCAGAACTTAGTGTCTGTGTCTATCCCTTCATCAAGGCTAAGCCATCGTCTATTGCATTCGCGGCTATTATGTATAGCTTTGAACATTTCAATGTACCCCAAGATGTACGCACGTCTTTTGGAAAGATGTGTAGAGAGTATATATCCTCAAGTTTGCAAGTTAACTCACGAGAAGTTGAGACATGCGGTGCCTTACTCAAGAGAGTTTATGTCCTGGCAATGCCTCAAGATCAACAAGAACAGCAGGACATGTTCACCCGAAGGGAAGCACCACCCATTGGTCAGCAGTAGTCCTAGTGAAGTGACCAATACTCACGGACCTAACACCCACCCATAGATGACACCACCAAGATATAGAAGAGAGATGCTAGGAACGTGGCCTTCCATTTGTAACGAGTCTCGCTATATAGTTACGAAGGACCATGCATCCTAGCATCACTCACAATCCACATTATTTCACCAGAATCCCCTCAAGAGAAATCAAGATTATATGATCATCAAATATATGATGAATCATTAGCACAATATTGCCGTAGATACAGTAGACTAGCTACTTATCTACGGGCAAACTCTGACGGGATATCATTTCAAGTAAGGTTTACACCCTCAAGCCTTTACTCATGTACAACAATTGTACTTCAAATCACGCACCCACACTCACACACAAATTATCACCCCACGATCATCAAGATTTTCCATCTCACCACACTTTAGACTCCGACACCCACACACTAGAATTTAGAATATCAACTATTGATATGCAGCCACAAATATTGTAACTATCTAGAAAAAAATGACGCAATTGTAAACACTCAATGTTGACTATTATGAACTTAAACATTAGATAGTTTAGGCTGGTTTGTAACCTCTTAGACTATTAAACAGCAGCATTACAAGGAGAGTGAGGTGAGATAAGAGAGGAGTGTGAGGATATCGTATAAGATACCACAAGGATACCAAGAACTTCTACACACTCAGGATATCAATGACTCTCCGCCCTGTTTCTAACTTTGTACTTTGACCATATTAATGGAGGCATCAGTGTTGTGTGATAGTATGTACACGGATAGATATGTGGAAGGTGGAAGAGAGATCAATTGTTCTTCCTTCGGTATCTCGGTATCTTGTGAATAAATTCCCGTTTTGCAGCTCTTTGCAGTTAGTTTGAGCACGATAGAGTTTGAGTGCAACTAAATAAGTTGTGGGTATATAATGATAGTACCAGTGAGCAATATCAAAATTTTAACTTTTAACTCACGTGCACCGACCGCCGACCAATCTCAATCATCATCTCATCTCTATTCCTTATTGAACACACAATCGGTACAACTCACAATATAGTATAGGCTGCTAAAGTGGGTTTGAAGTTTGAGTATAATACACCACATATATCTCAAACTATACCAACCCCCACATACATATACACAGATATACGCCGTAAATAATACATAAATAATAAAAACTTTCTCATCAAATGGACTTCATCCGTCAAAGGGCTAGTCATCTATGGACAGCCTTCCACAAATCTGTATATTCTGTTTGGTTTTATATCGGTGTTTATGCTGTGTCACTCTGGATTATATGGCAAGGTCTTCAACAAGCAAACAGTATATCAATATGTATGTCAGCACTATGGATAATTTACTTCTCCTGGATTTTGTCAGGAGATTGTGTGAATTACAATGAAATCAATATTAAAGGATTCTCTATTTCAGTTACATTCTTTATTGGTTTAGTAGTATTGGTTGGTCATATTAGAATATTGATATTCCCGATTGCTTTAAGCATCCCCTTGTCGAAGATTATCTTAGAAGAATTTGATTTAGATTGGTATGATGATTGGTATTATGAAACCTACCTAGGAAGCAGGAGGAGGGAGTCTAATTTGATTGAAAGAGTCTGGATAAGCAAAAAAGAGGAGCAGTATTACAAAAGAAATGATTTCATAGACTGCTTGGTCCTCTTCATGGGAGGCTACTTCTTCTTCTTTCTCTTGGCATGCTTTGCTACTAGTGATGAAGGATTTAAGAAGATAGTTGTATTGAATGCTAGTATAATTGCTGCCTTGTCCATGTTCCTTTTGTTCTTGATGTACAAAAACGAAAAGGAAATTCGTCCTATTCGGAAGGCTATGGGTGGTTATATTTCTCACGACGCAATAAACGAGTTGGAATTGATTTTCAGAGCAAGGTTGGATACTGATAGGATTCAGTTTCTTCTTCATGATACGTTGAAAGAAAGGCTGGGAAATAATGTCAATAACACCATGTATGATTCACCTCAACCTGCATGGTATGAAAATGAGTTCGTCCACACAAACAAAATCAAAACTCTTTTTAGAGTATTCCCTAGTATCGCTAGTACAATGTACACAGCCGACGATGAGGGTGACATCCCATTCCGATTGGCATGTCAATACTCATCGGTGGAAGTAGTAAAATACATGATTGAATTAGACAATGATCTATTGAACATTCGTGATAGTAAGGGCAATACCGTGATGCATTATGCTTGTCGGGGGAACAATTACAAAGTTATCAATTATCTTTTGAATCGGCATATGATCCTAGCCGTCACTAGGAACTTCGATGGTAACCTTCCAGTCTATATTCTATGCAGTAGTGAACGCGTCCATAAATGGGGAATTCGAGGGGATCCGCATCGGCTTTTTGTGGAGGAAGCTCCAAGGCCACAACACTTGGAGACAGTTATGAAGTTACTGTTGGCCTATCCAGAAGATATGCAGGAAAAGTTACAAGCTGCGTCTCCTTCCAAGGAAAAGGAGCCAGCACCATTTCCTACTTTGACGGAACAAGCCGTAGATTCGGAAGGGGGAGATGCTCTATCAGCACCCTCATCCAAACCACAAAAACATCTCAAACTACTCGCATACATATTGGTAGTAGTAAACATAGCAGCAGCGATTTATATTGGCACTCTTCAATCATTGAGCAATACAAATCAAATGAAGCATCATTCGGAAGTGAAGCAATTAGTTGATAAATTGGTAGCAAGTCAGAATGAAATGAATCTATTACGATCTCGTATGGAAACTCTGAAGTATTTACATGGACAAGGGAACATATCAGATAGCCAATATAACCCTATTTATAAGTAAGCATTTCATGAGCATTTATACTTTTTCACCTTCACTGCCATAAATATATCTTATCATCTTATTCTTATTCTTCTGGAGAAGTTAATGAACTCTTTCCTATAGTGCTTGATAATTCAGCGAGAAGAGATCCCGATACCCCAAGGAAGCATGATTGGCTTTGCCTCTTGTCATTACCTTTGTTTGACGATAAAGCGGCACTGCCTTTGGCCTGCTCTTCTTCCAATCTATCCTCGGTATCGATCATCTCGGCATGTGGATCTGCATTGACAACCACATGTTCCTCGGCTAATCCCATTGTCTTTATCCTTTTCTGAAGATCTTGTAGTAGTCTCATTTGATCAGCTGAATTGAATACGGGCGGAGGGGACTTACAATCTCCTTCTTGCTCCGCCGGGGTAGGCAAAACGATCCGTTTCTTGTTGAATGACTTTGTACCACTGCCAGAAAAGACCAATGTCTTGTTGACAGGCAAGGAGGGATGCGACTCTACATCAGCCGCAGTCGTAGTCGGAGGTAATTCCTCTCCGGTGGCTGTGCTTATAAGCTCTGAGCATTCAGTGGTAACCTGTCTAGATGCTGATAGATCACTGATATTCTCCTCTACAACTGCCTCCTCTTGTTCAGCATCTTCATCTACGGTGGTAGATAGGAACTGATTCTCAAATTCAGGAATAGAAGATTGAGATCTTGTCATCAAGTCCTTGAACTGAGACCACCATGCCGTTGTCATATCGTCTGATTCGGCGGTATCATAGTTACTCTCTGACCTATCAGAAGATGGGGTATCATTCCCAGTATCATCTTGGTCAATATATGATTGTTCAAATGCCCATAAACTAACACGTGCAGCATCCAATGTGTCTTGTAAATTCTGAATGAGTTGCTCCGCCTGTCTCTTCTGTTGATTTCTACTTATATTTGATGCAATATTATTATCATCGGCGGGACATGTATTGTTCGTTGATGTATCAATACCGGTATCTGTAGGCGTATCGATATCGGCAGATGGTCGAGTTAATGGACATGCAGAATGTAAGAATGCAATCCGTTCATTTGCAAACTGAACAGACTGCTTGACACTTGCCATAATTAGACTATTTGAAACCAACAGTAGCACGGTACTACCATTTCTATCAAGTATTGTGGAAAGTACAAATGATAGGAAAGTGCCAAGATTATTTATCCATGTGGTAAGTTGTGATATAGTCAAGATGTGTGGATTAGACTTGCTCTTCATTGAGTGTTGTAAATCTGATACAAAGTCATCCCATTCCGTTGTCGAGTTTATGAATTGTGAATCCGTCATGGTGTGCTTTAGTATCTCTTGCAATGATATGGCATAGTCTACTATTGTCTGATGTAGTATATTACGTATCTTTTGTAATGTCAGTCGTACCGGTGGTTTCTGATGATGCTGATGTACATTTGCAATTAGATTGCTCTTTATAGATTGTGCATTTGATGTGCTTCTCTTTGTCTGTTGTTGTTGTTGTCGTGCAATCCAATTCTTCTCAACACGAGCAACTAATCTACCATTACTAATACTACTGCCTCTCGTAGTATTGCAGCTTGTTGGTCCTAATCCCAATCGTAGACTTGTACCTAAACTTATAGGTTCTAATATGTTATTCATTGTTTGTATCAAGTTTATATGGGTTGTTGCCATGTTGTATATACAGTTTAAGTCATTATGATATGTTATTGATGATTGTTGAGAACTTGTTTTGGTATCATCTGATGAAGAATCATCACGAGGGGTGGTTATATTGGTATTAGTCAATTGCCTTGTTGATTGCTTGCCTATAGTAGATGAAGAAGACAAAGGAGGTGCCCCAATCAATCCTAATTCTTGTGAGCACTTTATCCGTGTATCATTCAATAAATGTATCAAATCCTCCCCTATCATTTGCAATTCTTGTGGTACCGATGACATTGATAAATAGTTATCAGTAGTAGGAGAAGGTTCCACAGAATCATCAATGCATGAGTTTGTATCATAATTTTGTTCGTCAGTATCACCTCCATCATTGCTTTCCAAGAGATGATGAGTAGATATGTTTGGACCTAGGACTATCATGATATAATGAAGCTTCTATATACTACTTCTTCGGCATATAGAGGATCTCCAAGGCATAGAGAGTAGCTACATATCGATATTTGTAAGCAATACATAGCAAATACGGTGACCAATTGAATAGTAACTATAATTTGAAATTTATCGTGGCCGATAGTATATAGCATATATATGCATCTCATTCTATACCAGTATTATATATCAATGTATATGTCATGCATTATTGATCCTCGTTAGCAACTCATATAGCATTGTTCGATCCTTCTACGGACAGACGATATCTAGATTTGTTCTACTAATCATCTCAAACTCTCATTTGCCTGGTTCTTTATTTAGTACGGCGGCTTCTTCTCGTCAGCCTCGAAGTATTATTATTGAAGCAGAAGAGTGGCGGTATAATGTCGTCGTTGTGTGGCCAGTGCGGCGCTAAGGGTACGGATATATCACCGGGCGAAAAAATTATGTGCACATCATGTGAACAAAAAGTTGATGCTTCGAGTGCTAACGTTGATACCCTAGCGGACGATCTAGATAAGGTAGATTTATCATATGATAATGAATTATTCCAAGACCCTCCGCCAAGAGAAGAGTGCCCCATTTGTATGCTTCCAATGCCACATGCCTTAGCAGCGTGTGGGGTGGAGGCATCATATATGCCATGTTGTGGAAAAACTATCTGTGCTGGTTGCACTATGGTTACAATGGAAGAAACGGAGAAGGGCAATTTGAAAGATTTATGTCCTCTTTGCAGAGTGCCTGCTCCCAAATCAGACGAAGAGCTCATGAAACGTTGCAAGAAAAGGATGCAGTTGAACGACGCGAATGCATTTCATGCCATGGGACAACAACATTATTTAGGAGATTGGGGATTACCAAGGAATGCTAAAAAGGCTATCCAATTATGGACCAAAGGAGCGGAGCTAGGGTCTTGTAATGCACATTCTTCTCTTGGTGACCAATATCTAATAGGTAATAGGTACCATGAAGGAGTCGAGGAAGATCCAGGCAAAGCTGCGTATCACTTGGCAATTGCATCCATGGGAGGGCACGAAGTGGCACGGTATCATCTTGGTATGATGGATACAGTTATTGACAAGATGGAACGAGCTATGAAACACTTCATGATTGCAGCAAGTTCGGGATATGATAAAGCGTTGAAGAAAGTAGGAGAAGGATACAAAGCTGGACATGTGACCAAAGATGAATATGCAAGTACACTGCGAGCATATCAAGATTCTCAGAATGAAATGAAGAGTGTGCAAAGAACCAAAGCTCAGAGACAGGCAGAGAACGAACGCCAAGAGATGGGCAGGAGTGAAAATGAGAGTGAGAAGTTCAGGTACCGGAAGGAATTTGATTGTGAGGTGAGGAGGTAGTCTAATTTGGAAATTACTTGGTAGTCATTTAGTATTATAAAACAGACAATGATATGTCCAAACCACCCCTTATTGTCTATCAACTTCGCCTTCTCTTCGTCTTAATGAATTTTCATGTGACACCAATTGAATCGCATAATTTGAAATTGATCTTTGCCGACAGTATCATTAGTAATATGCATGTTTATTCTATACCAATGTATACTATCGACGCCTATTTTACATTATTGATCCTCATAGCATGCTAAATATCTTTCATATAAGGCAACTAACTATTTCTACTATCGACAGACAGACGACTGACTAATTTTACATGTAGCGTAATGATGATGACTACGATATGTGAAATAGGACGCTAATAATGAGGAGATAGACCACAATATAGACCGTATACCCCTTCATAGCAACTATAATAATGATTAAACCAATACTGATATCGGTAACGGCGGTGTTTTCTCTCACGAGCACATCATATGCATTCAATCTACCACCATCTTTGCAAAACAATAATTTGTACCAAAGAACAACTCATAGCTTATCATCATACCAAATACATAGACCACTACACATTCATAAGTATACCAACTTTCAGTTATCAAGTAGTGCTAATAGTATAGAAGAAGATGATGATATAATATCATCTTCAGCGGTGGCAGATAGAGCTCCATGTTTTGATAATGGCGTTTGTGCAACATTTCCAGATGATGACGAAGACGATGAATCAGTATCTCTTGAAAAGTCTATGGATAAAGAACAAGTTATTGCAAAAGTTAATGGTGACAGTATTATATCCTCCGACAACACGTCAACAACATATACAGGAGAGGCAATCGACAGACTAGGTACCATGACCGGACCAACAGTCTGGTCTGAATTCGGACGTCTCTCAGCTGAAAACCCATCAATTGCAAACTTAGGACAAGGTTTCCCAGATTGGTTACCACCACCATTTGCTGTTGAATCACTCGTCTCAGCCACTATCGATTCAACTAAATCACCACATCAATATACACGTACAGCCGGACATCCAAAGCTCGTTACACAATTGGCAAGACGATATACACAACATTTACATCCCAACGGGAAGGAAAGTATAGACCCAATGAATGAGGTTGCAGTTACAGTGGGGGCAAGTCAGGCATTGTATTTGAGTTTACAAACATTGGTTAAGCCGGGTGATGAGGTTATATTATTTGAACCATTCTTTGATTTGTATGTGAATCAGATTAAGTTGGCGGGTGGTACACCTGTGTTTGTTCCGTTGACGTTTGTTCCTTACAATAGTGAAACTGGTATCAATGGAGATGGTAATATTAATGGAGACGAAGAGGAAGTAACTGGTGGTACATGGATATTAGAACCAGAAAAGTTGGAAGAGAAGATATCATCCAAGACACGTGCAATTATACTCAACTCGCCACATAATCCAACTGGTAAAGTGTTCACATTATCTGAAATGCAAATGATTGCCGACAATGTTATCAAGGCTGGACCACAATGTGTAGTCATTTCAGATGAGGTATACAAATACATCGTGCATTCTCCACCAAAGGATGATGAACATATGGAAATGACAAAATCATGTCCAGGACATGTACACTTTGCCTCGTTACCCAATATGTGGGAACGTACTATCACTGTATCATCGGCAGGCAAGACATTTAGTGCAACCGGATGGCAAGTAGGATGGTGCATCGCCCCCTCACACTTGATATCACCTATACATCAACTATTACCATATGTACAATTCTGTGCATCCACTGTTATACAAGAGGCATTAGCACGATCATTACCATTAGCAGATGAACCATACGAGGGATATACATCATATTATGAATATTTAAATGAAAAGTATAGACGTAAACGTGACTTACTAAGTTCGGCACTTAAAGATGCTGGATTTGCAATACCAGATTATGATGAGACATGTGGTGGTGGATTCTTTATATTTGCACGGATAACACCTGAGTTGAAGAAGGCATTACCGGCATATAGATTGGAAGAGCCATTTAGTTCGAATCCAGCCGCACCGGGTGGTACGGCACGGTTAGATTGGGCATTATGTCAATGGATGGCGGAGGAGAAGGGTGTGTTGTGTATTCCCTCGAGTCCATTCTTCTCACGGGAAAGAGCATTGGAGGGTGCTAGTGATGAGTTTATTCGGGTGGCATTTTGTAAGACTGATGAGACTATTGAAAAGGCAGCCCTGGCATTAAAGAGTTTAAGAGATGATATTGATGAAGAGGAAGATACAGTGGAGAAGAAGGGCGAGGAGGTATTGGTAGCAGCAGGGGGTAGTATGTAATAGTAGCAACGTTCTTTATGTTTATAGCAGCTACCCTTTCTTAGAAACAACCTACGGTTAGATACCAAATAGACAGGTTGACTTCTCCCCCTTTCTTCCTGATCATCTAAAGATACTGGAGAATAACATCCTTGACAGGTCCAGGCACTTCAACACGGCATGCATCACGGTTGCTACTTTCCTCTATCTGATCAATCTTAGCCTTCCATAATGCCAATTCAAACAAGGTTGTAGCCTCCTTCATTTCATAGTAGGTAATCAATTTGATGATACCAGGAAGCCTCTGATTAACAGCTTTCCAGTTGTCGTCCCAGTTCCTAGATTCGAAATGGGAAACACCAGCATTCAGTGCCGAAGCACACACAAACATCTGACTACCACTCCTTTGAACTGGACCACGAATCCTTTCAACCTTTGGTACAACTTCTGTTAGACCTGCTTGGATGATGCTCTCCAAACGAGTTGACATGTTTGCAAAAATAAATCTTAATTGTGGTGAACATTCATAAAATACACTGCTATCAATCTTTGTCGACCACTTGCCATCATTAAGTACAACCGCTCTCAAACTAGAACAATATTGAAAGGCAAAATTTCCTATCTCCATGACATTAGATGGCAGCTTGATACTTCGTAATGAGGAGCAACCTCTAAATGCAACACCTCCGATTTTCTGTAACCCCTCATGAAGTCCTATCTCTCGTAAATTCCTACAATCCCAGAATGCACCATCATCAATCTCAGTGACAGTGGAAGGCAGCGTGATACTTTGCAATCTCCTACATCCAAGAAAGGTCTGCCATCCAATCTTCTTCAGACCATTATTAAACTCTACCTCTCTTAATTGAGTGCAACCTCTAAACGCATCCTCTACCTCGGTAATACTTGGATGAAACCGTACACTAACCACATCCCTCGGAACACTCTGACCCTTCCCCGTATACTCAAACACCTCCATTTTACTTTGTGTGATATTGTATATTGTGAGATATTGACATATGATCCGAGCAGTTGGTATACTTCATGGTCATTCATGTCAGGATTGAACATATCTCATCTCATTCAATTTAGTAAAGACTTACTCTCCGGTATCCTTTCCAACCCTACCTCTAGTTGTTCAATAATTCAAATAGTCATAATATTCCATCTTAACCTGATCAATAAAATCAATATCACCATTCATCTCTAACAATCTATACAAATTCTCAACTTCCTTCTTGGTAAAGTCTAATTGCTTCTTATGTATATTACCCTTTTGATATTTGTTTTTACTTGTTAATCCTGTCGTTGCAACTTTGTATTGTGGATATAAAGTCAGCATGATCACCTGTTAAAGTTACTATATCAAAGTGATTATGTAATAACTCCATTGCACGTTTGACTTTTGCTTCTTTTGTTACATTGAATGGATTTCGACCGCCGATTGCTGGATAGGAAGATTGATTTCTTAATCCATGAGTATTGTATAAGAAGAAATCTAATACCGTCGACCATAATCCAGTGCCCGTCGGAGAATGTAAGTAATTGATCCATTCTGTTCGATTGGTATTCTTCCTTTCGATTACCTTGTATAAACTCATTGCATGATTGAGACCATCTCGTAGCATGACGGTATTGATCATTTCACACCCTTGTGCTTCTACATCGGCTCTCCATTTGTATAACAAGTCCTCAGATTCATTCAGATATGTACTGAGTAAATGAGAATGGGCTATCTTCCATTCATTTGGTTGTAAATTCTGTACATATTCATTCATGCCATTTGCAAATTTCAATTCATGACTCTCAGGATCGATCGGGAAGGTACCATCTTTGAGAGTTTCTAATGACCAATATTGATAATATGATATGTTACCAAATTGAGCCTTTTGATATTTACGAAACCATTGATTAATAGAGGCGCCTCCCGTGCTTGGGATGTGATAGAAGAAGATTACTCCACAGTTGTATGGTACATTTGTTCGAGTTATTGATCTTCTATCATTGGCATCTACTATATTATTGTATCGTTCTGATATTGGTCGAGCAGCCGACGATATATGATGAGTTAAGGGCATATCATTATACTGCGGTATACTATCTCTAAGCCATTGAGACGTTGTACAACTATTTGTTATTCCAATACTATAACAAACTAAACCAACAATAGCTGATACTATTGCAATAGTCCAAGGAGATATTATAGTCCTTTGTCTACCCATATTATTACTGTTCAAATAGGAGGAACATAACAAACAGCTACCCTTAGCTTTGTATCATCTCCGATCATCTCAATATACTGTACAACGACCTACATATCAACCACATTACGTATACAAAGGTAGCAAGTAGCAACTAACTTTAACTCGGCCGGCTATCTCAAAAATAGGATACCAAAGTGGATACCACAATAAAGAACAATCTCGACACTGTGCTCTCGGCTCAATGAAAGATATTCATGAATAATATGCTCATTTGTTCTTCATTTGTTACACATTGGTATAGAAATTGATTGTACAACCCGCCTAGATAAGTGTTGAACCTGTTTTCTTCTCATACAATGCCTGAGCTCAATCCAAGGCAAGACGCTATCCAGATCCAAAGCTAGCAAGCTTACTCTATCGAAAATGCCTCAGTTCTTAGGTGTGTATTTGAAATAACTATTTTAATGTAGACTATATGTGTGATATCATTAGTGCTAAATATACAAATGTGTGACATATCTCATCACAAAATTGATAACACAAAAGTTGACATAAATTACCACATATGAGATCATAATAAATGATGTGTGCACATATCACGTGCTGGATACCATACGCTGCATAGTTGACCCTTTGCCATTGCCTCGGACAATCTTCCTAGACTCAATTGCTTCTTTCAAAATTCAGACTTGGTACTCCCTACTGATCTTGCTGAATGTCCTGGCGGTGAGGCACTAGACTGTGAAGCGCTAGAAGAAGAACTTCGAGGAGGACTATTAGCCTTTACTCGTGCTACCATTTGAACAGCACGTCGTGCTCTTCTTGCAATAGCACGTTCCTGCATACGTCGCAATTTCTCAACAAGTTCTTCCTCTCGTCCTTTGAACTGTGACATCATCTCATCAATGTTATCAGCCTCCTCTGGCACAACCCGTCGAACTAAGGCCTCCACCTCTCCTCTAACTTCTTCTTGTCTATGCTTACTGCGTATATTAGATGCTGACTGATCAGTGGATGTTGACGTACTACTGGGTGTTGTCGTCGTTGTTGATGTTGCTGATGCCAACACCGATGGCGAGTTCTCTGAGTTAGAACTTCTAGATCCCTTTCCAAGAAATTTCCTTCTCATCATAAAAATGCCCGAGCTCAATTCCAAGACTATCTTTACAAGACTACTATGAACGATCGGGTGACTTGATGTGAACCTCTCTCATTGCTATCTATGACGTAGTTGTAATTTATTGAGGAAGTAGCAAATCCTCAGCTCCTCTTCTATGTCAACAAGAGGTATGCAGAAAAGCTTTCTCAGATTATTTCTTAGCGCATAGTAATTCGGGGATGTGATACACATGTTAGTGTTGCCTGTAAATCTAGCCATGGGGCTCTTCACAATGTTACATAAAGTTCCTGGTGATAGTGTTTAGTTTGAGCCATCGTCATCCGATTGAGCCCTGATGATTCTTGTGAGCGCGTTGTACCCATTCTGATGACTAATAATGTGATGTATCGGCAAGGCATCGGATAAGGATGCTGCTCATAATTTGATCCTTGACTAATTGATGATAACTTCTCCAACCAAACAACAATATAACCATGAATTTAAAAGTACTATTAGCATCGTTTACTATCATCGTGTCCTCTGTCGTCGGCGAGGATGTAGCATGCTCTGATTCGGATGAATGCTTTGCTAGAGGTGAAGCGTTAGGATTTAATGGTGGATTCTACTCTGCACAGGGTGGAGACGAATACCCCACCAAGGGTTGTTAGTAAGTAATGACTGTTCTTTTGGTTTTGTTGCAATGATAAGATATGTGCATCCACTTCTTTGTACTTGTGTGCTAATGGTCGGTCTAATGTCTAACCCTCGGTATACATCCAATAATACTTATAGCTCAAAGAAGGGAAATGTATTCTTCTCTCCTGGTCCAATTGAAGATCAGCTGACCGAGGATCTACCTCCATTAATCGACCGAATCTGGTGCCAAGAGAAGGATTTACGTGGTACTAATAAGACGATTGCACCAAGTCCTTCAATGACAAGGCCACCCGCTTCCGACTGTTTCGGAACGATAGTTGACATTGCCATGGAGGACGGGAGATTCACAATATTGCTTGCTGCTCTAATGGCTGCTGATTTGGCTAACACTCTTTCCGGTCAAGGACCATTCACAGTATTTGGTAAGTTCTTAAGATACCCAATCTCTCTTTTCTATGATCTGTTCATTCATATGCTCACATCTTATGCACTTTTTCTTGTGTAAAGCTCCTACCGATGATGCCTTTAATGGTCTCGTCCCTGGCACTGTTGAGGCCCTACTTGATGATATCCCTACCCTTACAAGTATCCTCACCTACCACGTTCTAGAGACTGAGGTGTTCAGTGCGGATCTTGTTAGTGGCGAAGTCGTCACGCTCAATGGAGAGAGTGTTATAGTTGACGTGTCAAATGATAGCATTATGATCAATGATGCTACTATCATCATCTTCGACATTGAAGCATGTAATGGAGTCATTCATGTAATTGATACCGTTCTTATTCCTCCATCGGCCGGCGGCGGTGATGGAGATGATGATGGTTATCCACCTCCGGGTGGCGGTATTAGTGGTGGAGATGATGATTATACTTCACCTACTAAGAAGCCTCATAATGGTGGATGGCATTCATCATCTTCTTCTTCATCATCTGATCACCACCATGGAAAGTGGCACTCCAAGAGTGGCAAGTCAAAGAGCTCAAAGTCATGGCACGGCCATTGGTCCAAATCAAACAAGAGTTCGAAATCTCATGGACATTGGAGCGGAGATGGATGGTGGTCCAAATCAAAGAAGAGTTCCAAGAAGTCGTACTCCAAAGCATCGTGGTCTAAAGCTTCTTCTCATCACTCCAAGCCAAGTTGGTCTGGTGATGGTTGGTAATATCTCATTTATGTCTATCCTGTTGACCAAAGAGAAATGGATGAAAATATCCTGTTTAAGTTTCTCTTCTGAATAACCCGTCCTCTGTCTTGTTTTGTTCCCTGTACTGTTGCATCATTTGATCCAAAAAGTTTTTGACTTGTAGATAACTAACATATAGTATCCGAATTCAACTTTTACTAAGCTGATGATAATCATAGAATCACTAAATCATCAATGTACTTATTCCATCATGAAGAGTATGAGTAACTTGTACCACTTATCATCATTATACTGACCAAGTTGACGTAATATCGTCGCATCTATATCCATACCAGTACTAAGTGCCTCTTCTAATCTTGGTTTTAATCGATGTTCCAAACTATAATGAAACAAAGTTGGATTGTTAATAATGAGTGATGTTGCCGCTTGTTTATCCCCATCCAAGGCATTGATATAAAAGTCTAATGTTGGTTGTAGATTTGTCTCGACGTTACAACTTAGGAAGGTACATGACTTTTGTACCAGCTTTGATAATCCAACATCAGTCAAATTTAAATGTTCTTGTATCCAATCTAACTTTGGATCGAGATTATCATCAATACTCAATCCTAATATCTGTGGCATTTGTCGTATGATTTTACTAAGTTGTATATCATTTAAATTGAGACGTTGTTTGGTTCAAGATTACTTTCAATATTGAGATGTATTATCTGTGGATTGGATTGTATCATCTTGCTTATCGTTATATCATCTAATGCTAAACGTTGCTGCAACCACGAGATGGTTGGTTCAAGATTGTCAATGACAGAACAACCGAGTGTATATGACTGTCGACAGATCATTCTACTCAATTGTACGTCTGTTAATGATAGACGCTGTTGTAACCAATCTAACTTTGGTTCAATGTTCTCCTCGATACTGCAACCGAGTAGATGTGGTGCACTTAGTATCAACTTTCGAAGAGATTTATCATCAAGCAAAAGTCTAGATTGCAAATAGTCGAGTGTCGGAGCTAGATTCGTATCACTCCGCTTACCGAGTATGTTATGTTGTTGCAATATCTTTTTGAGTTGTTTCCTACTGTTCTGATTAGTTGTGTCATCATCAACATCATTATTATTATCGGCAGTAGTATCAGTATCTAAGCTAAGACGTTGCTGCAACCAATTTGCTCGCTCTTCTAAAATACCGATATCTAATGTCAATATGTTTGTAGTTTGATTAATATCCTGTATCTTATCATCAGTAAAGTCCAATACATGTATGAGATATTGTTTATTTTGTTGTACAATAGATTTATCTTTTGTGGCTGCATAGTATAACGGACTGCTGCAATGATGTGATGGGCGATGTTGCAAATTGTTGATGAGTTCATTTTGTGAGTTTTGGAAGGCCGTAGCTGACGAGATATGTCTCAACAAAACTAACCCTATATTGAATATGACTCTATATAGCATCGTCTACGCTCTTAATACACAGATGATGATAATAGAGAGGGAAGGCCGCACTGCTCGACTGAAGTGTTCCCCCTCGCCAGGAAGTTTATTCCCGCGTCAACCGACAAAACCTGACATTTGCTGTGCTTCTCTCTATCTCCCTCTCTACTATTCACCAAATCGCCACGGATTGCAGCAAATAGAGGAAAGGTGGTGGTGCTCTTACTCATATATTCAGTACTTTCGTCCTACCTTTTGTCGTGTCAATTTTAGTACACATCTTGTGCACACTTTCACTTATAGTTAACTATAGGTGCACCATCAAAGACCAATCAATTTATCACCATTTGATACCAATATAACAACAAAAACATACAGTGGTATCCTCAATATAGTACAATATTACCATATAAGCAATTATCAATCAGTATGTTGTCGTTTGAGTATGTAGGGAAGAGGCAGTCCGTACCTAAGGATGTAATTAGAGTAAAATTTCATCCTGATGTTATTGAAGTTGATATGAATGCATTCTATGATTGCCAAGATTTGAGGGAGGTAGTATTAAATAATGGCTTAAAACAGATACGTGATAATGCATTTTACAATTGCCATTCATTAGAAAGCATCACATTGCCTTCTACACTTACGGAGATTGAAAGTCGTGCATTTTCTAATTGTACCCAATTAAAGAAGGTGGTGTTTAGTGAAGGAATGCGGTTACAGTACTTTGGGCCCGAGCTATTTTCTAAATGCACATCTTTAGAGAGTGTCATAATCTCTTCAACTGAAGAGGTTGGTTTAAATGCATTTAAAGGCTGTGAATCTTTAAGAGAAGTAGTTTTACAAGAAGGAATAAAAATGATTAGACAATTTGCGTTTCATGGCTGTAAATCATTGGAAAGCATCACTCTTCCATCTACTCTCGTCGTGATTGGAAACTATGCATTTGGTTATTGTACCAGTTTGAGGGAGGTAGTATTGAATGAAGGCCTTAATGTGATTTCGGAAGGTGCATTTCAGAAATGTATATCATTACAAAGTATCACGTTACCATCTAGTCTCACTGAAGTCAATGACAATGCATTTTCCCTCTGCAGTGGATTGAGGGAAATGGTATTGAATGAGGGGTTGAAGAAAATGGGAGGTGCCGTATTTGAGCGTTGTGAATCATTAGAAAGCATTACATTCCCATCGACATTAGTTGAAATTTGTGATTATGCTTTTGTTAATTGCAGCAGCTTGGGAGAGGTAGAGCTAAACGATGGTCTTCAGAAGATTGGGCAGTTTGCATTTCAAGAATGCAAATTATCAGAAAACATGATAGTACCTTCTTCGGTTACTGAGATTGGCGAGGGTGCATTTGCTAATTGTAGTAGTTTGAAGCAGGTTAGCTTTATCAGGGGACTACCGGAGACTATTGGCCCTCGTGCTTTCCTTTGTTCCATGGCGCTAGAGAGCTTCACCTTTCCTAGCATTACAGAACGTCTCAACAATATCATCCAGGCTGGTCATGTGGAAATTGTCAGAAGGGTGGTTGATGAAATACCCAACCAAGACAGTCAAAATTTATTCATTAGAAATTGGGTGGTATTTGGTGGTGGTTTTGTAGAATGGAACGGAACTGACTTATTAGTGTCTGCCATACCAATAAGAGACGGTATGATCTGGGATCCTACTAGAGAAGTTGTCACCGCAATCAGTCGTCTTATTACATATTATGAAATAAAAGAAGCCACGACCTTGTTTGAATTGGCATTGTGGAAAGCAAAGTTGGATCAAGTGGATGAGGCCTACTGTAATCGTGATGCATGCCGTATTGAAGTGCCCGGGCCAGTCAAGAATGCTATCTTACAGTATCTTTAGTTTATAAAGATATACAGTTACTGGAATATATTTAGATAAAGGTATAAACTAAACTGAGGTATATCTTTAAACTATAGAGCTATGTACCCATCCTCAATATCATCCTTGTCTTCTTCCTCTCCAGAATCATTAATCTTCTCCTGCTGCCCAGAGGTGGCAGTTCCTTTGTCCACGGACTTAGATGACTTACTACTTTCATCTTTATTTGATCTGTCCAGAGGAGGGATGGTTGGTTCTTTCTCTTCTTTCTGGTTAGGCTTGTGCATGATCACTTCCTCCCCACAATCGACTTTTCCTTTTTCATTTATCTTCTTTTTCCGTGATGGTTCCGATAACCAATCAACCAAACTCGTAGCACATCCAGAGTAGGGTGAGAAGTTGTCATCATTACTATCATCACTTTCACCGCCATCTTGTTTCCATCTGCTATCGGCAACAACATGAGATTTACTATCCCAATTACGTTGCTTCCTCTTCTTTCCACATTGACTACTTGTTGATACAGCACCCAATGCTCGGTCACTAGCTCTTGCCAATACCCTATCAGCAGCACTCATTAACTTCTTCTTTTGTTTCCTATCTTCATTCGCATCGTCGTCTACCCCCATATCAAACCAGCCAGTACTATTTCCAACCAACAAAGTAGAAACGAAACAATTCACATCCTCCATTTTACGAAATGCCAGCACTCCTTCGTCGGATGTACCCAATGTATAATTCTGTCTTGATCCAGAACTGATTAACAATGGAAACTTGTTAGTTTTACACTTCCTCTGTTTGTTGCTGTGGATATTCAGTAGCATGTGTTTCTTTTGTATACTATTAACTGTTGTTTGAAAGTCGAGTATTGTTCGTATGAAACCTTGACGTCGTTTTGGATCTAGTATCGCCGTACCGTAGCTATGGAGGTATGAAGTTAGGGGTGATATGATATGGATTAGAATGGAGACATATTATATGAGATGGTGACATGCAAATGACAGCTTCTACTAAAAGCGCATATGATGTGCATATGATATGTACTTACCAAACTTCAAAAGTAATCCCAGCTGACAAAGCCTTGACAAGATAGTCTTTCCGCAGTTTATACGGCAGACCAAGCCCTCCTCTTGATCCAGTTGCATATTCCAATACTATGATATCGATAAAATGTGTATTGTTGTTGCTTGAGTTAGTTGATGTGTTGCTTGGTGCCAACTGAGAAGTTGAGGTTGCCATCAATTCACAAATATTTTGCAATGCCGGCTCATTCATTGGCTGTAGTGATATGATGTCATACTTTTGCAGCAGCTCTGATATACCGTTACTACTACTACTACTATTATCATTATTTGGCAGTAGTATTCGTGATACATCACTAACTTCTTCAACGATTATATTAAGACGCCGATATACTTTGATATTGAGTTGTGTATTGATTTGTCCTATTGATCGTATCTTCTTTTTGCAATGTTCGCCACTGCTGCCCGGTATCACATCTTTATCAGCATCATAATTTGATAATTCGGGCACTAAATCCTTCCAGGGTAGAGTGTAATCAGCATCATCCTTATCCAACTTTAATCTTCCATAGGCTGTGTGGGTGAATGCAATTTCAGAGTATCCTAATTTTGATAAACGAGTTTGATATTGATTTGCTTCTTGTGATCGACGCTTTGATGACAACGATGAAGATGAGAGTGGTATGTTCAAATCATGATGTAGACTTCTTCTATTGATAGGAGGCATTGTGTGGTATTGTTGTTACCTACCAACAAAATAAGAAGGTGGTTTGTTGGCACAAGCGTTGCAAGTTGCAAATTGCATGATTGAATAAAGTTTGTATTTTAGCGACACACCGATTCTTTGCAACCCACCATTGATACTGTTTGTTGCCGAGCAATCAACACAGCCGCCGCTTTTCGTTGTTGTATCAAACATGCAAAATCAGAATCCAAATTTACCATTGGGTATATCTGTAGGTTATATAAATAATAGTGATACCTTTTGTTTAAATGATAATGCAGTTTGCTACAGTGATATACCAGGAGTGCATCGAGCCCTATCTAATTTCAATTTGAATGATTACATACAACCTGATAATAATGATGAAGATAAGGCGGAAGAAGTATATCTCACACCTAAAGATATTGATAAGTTAGTGCCTGGAATGTGGCTTAAATGTTTATACGATTCTGACGATGATAAAACATTATACGAGGCAATGTTTCTCACTACCGATGCTGGTCTAATGAATCCTTTCACGGAGAGGACACCCGGTAGTTATAATGAATTAATTGGTATTGAATATCACAGAGAGGGATTAGACGAAGGAGATGATACACAAAAGTGGGTACCAATCTCTTGGTGTATACCAGATAAAGTTCATGTCAATCAGTGTGATATTAATCAAAGTTCTAGTGACAGTACATGTGATTATTTAGCGCTTAATGATTCGGTTGAGGCCATATTCAGACGTGCCTTTAAGGATATTACTATGCTAAAGAAACAACAACAACAGAGTGAAGAAAGCTGTAGTGAGTCTACAAATGAGAAAGTTCTATTCACTTACTCGCAACATGGGGGTGATGTTTATAAGGATGAGAATACTGGCTATCTAGAAATGGGAAGAGATGACTTAGCATTACCAGCCGAGATGGCTACATCGTCATACAGTATAATATATTCGGCGTTACTGTTTTCAGATCCTGAAATACAACAAGTGGATAACAAGCTTAAGTTATATCAACTATATAAGAATGATCCATTGGCATCGAAGGTATTTCCCAAGAGCTACTCGTCATACAAGGAAGCACTTCAAGATACGGAGGAGGCAGGAGAGGGTATCTTCTACATCAAGGACGCACAAGCGACTCGAGGAGAAGATATATACATTAAAACAAGGGATGAGTTAGCTGCTGAGTATCAAGAGCACAAGGAGGAAGGTGAATATGATGTCGATGAAGGAGAAGGAGATGTCATTATCCAACGAGCTGTAACAGACTTGTATATAGTAGACGGAGATAACCCAATTTCAGGACGAAGATTTGATATTCGATACTATTTGGTAATTACAGATGGGAAAGTCTATGTACACTCCAATATGTTGTACAAATGGTCTCTTGGTCGTTATGATCCGACTAATACAAATGTTGATACTCAGGTTATCAATATTGGAACCTACTCTGGCCAGGATGTGCCCCGTTTATTCTTCGTTGAAACTCCAGTCAAGGATGAATACGGAAACAAGTGGAACAATAGTGAACGGAAGAGAAGAAGAAGCTCTGCTAAGACTGGTGACAATGATAGATATAGATATTCCAACATACATGATTGGAGAGATGCGGTAGCTGATGCACTTGACGATGCGTCTGGAGTATTTGAGAATCTTAAGGAGATTACCAAGGCTGATCCAACCAAGTATGTCTTGGCCGGTGGAGATGCAATGATCAAAGAGGATGGATCAGCTGTCATTATAGAGTTCAATGTCTGGTGTGATTTTGCAGGCCCATACAAGAGGTTGACAAAATGCCTCAGTGGAGGGAAGTGTCATGGTATGTTCTTACTGTCAGGTGATAGTGCTGATAATTACCTTGTTACAGAGCCTACGGTAGCAGCTGAAATCGTATCTTCGGAAGCGTCTGCTGAAGTAATGAGAGATATGATCTCAATGGTGATGAAAGTACAACCAGCCGATGAGATTGAGGGATTACGGGAGATAATTGACAGGAATAAATAAGTACAGTGAGACCGAAGAAGCCAGAAATATGGTATAAGCTTTTTAATAATAATTCATTTAATATTAATGATGATTTCACCGAGACTTGCCCTCAAAAGATAAATACGTGCCTATTCGTAACCGATTCATCCGAGGTACTGTAGAATAGTAGCCTTGGCCGGACCAGGTACTTCAATACGGCATGCATTACGATTGGAATTATCAGACCCTGCTTGATTTATTTTGAACTTCCATAAAGCTAATTCGAATAGTGATGTTGCCTCCTTCAGTTCATAATAGGCAATCAACTCGTTAATCTCATCAATGTCTTGCTTAATTGTATCCCAATTGCTGCCGCTCCCCATACCTGCTGCAGATACAAATATTTCACTATCTCTTCTTTCTACTAAACCTATCTC